>WNGG01000108.1_pt1 | contig 127916 bp, 119 predicted proteins | sample 5400661 | NCBI WGS metagenome assembly WNGG01 (sample SAMN13153372, study PRJNA577476) | soil metagenome | isolation source: 100 cm soil or saprolite under Garry oak tree replicate 1 | place: USA:California | collected 2016-06-15
GATCCGCGCCTCGGCCTGCGCCTCGGCGGACAGCGGCAGGTGCACCGCCATCTGGTCGCCGTCGAAGTCCGCGTTGAACGCGGTGCAGACCAGCGGGTGGATCTGGATGGCCTTGCCCTCCACCAGCTGCGGCTCGAACGCCTGGATGCCGAGGCGGTGCAGGGTCGGCGCCCGGTTCAGCAGCACCGGGTGCTCGGTGATGACCTCCTCGAGCACGTCCCAGACGACGGGGCGGGCCCGCTCCACCATCCGCTTGGCCGACTTGATGTTCTGCGCGTGGTTGAGGTCAACCAGGCGCTTCATCACGAACGGCTTGAACAGCTCCAGGGCCATCTGCTTGGGCAGCCCGCACTGGTGCAGCTTGAGCTGCGGCCCGACCACGATGACGCTACGGCCGGAGTAGTCGACCCGCTTGCCGAGCAGGTTCTGGCGGAACCGGCCCTGCTTGCCCTTGAGCATGTCGGACAGCGACTTGAGCGGGCGGTTGCCCGGCCCGGTGACCGGACGGCCGCGGCGGCCGTTGTCGAACAGGCTGTCCACGGCCTCCTGCAGCATCCGCTTCTCGTTGTTCACGATGATCTCGGGCGCGCCGAGGTCGAGCAGCCGCTTGAGCCGGTTGTTCCGGTTGATCACCCGGCGGTACAGGTCGTTCAGGTCACTCGTGGCGAACCGGCCGCCGTCCAGCTGGACCATCGGCCGCAGGTCCGGCGGGATCACCGGGATGCAGTCCAGGACCATGCCCATCGGGCTGTTCCTGGTGTTCAGGAACGCGCTCACGACCTTGAGCCGCTTCAGCGCGCGGGCCTTCTTCTGGCCCTTGCCCGTCCGGATGATCTCGCGCAGGTTCAGCGCCTCCGCGTCCAGGTCGAAGCTGGCCAGCCGGTCCTGGATCGCCTGGGCGCCCATCCCGCCGCGGAAGTACCGGCCGAACCGGTCCCGCATCTCGCGGTACAGCAGCTCGTCGCCCTCGAGGTCCTGGACCTTCAGGTTCTTGAACCTGCCCCAGACCTCGTCGAGGCGGTCGATCTCCTTGCCCGCGCGGTCCCTGATCTGCTTGCACTCCCGGTCGCTGCTCTCCCGCAGCTTCCGCTTGGCGTCGCTCTTGGCGCCCTGCGCCTCGAGTTCGGCCAGGTCGGCCTCGAGCTTGGCCTGCCGGGCCTCGACGTCGGCGTCGCGGCGCTGCTCGAGCTGCCCGCGCTCGACCGAGATCTTCGCCTCCAGGCTCGGCAGGTCGCGCGCCCGCGCGTCGTCGTCCACGTAGGTGATCATGTAGGCGGCGAAGTAAATGACCTTCTCCAGGTCCTTCGGCGCCAGGTCGAGCAGGTAGCCGAGACGGCTGGGCACGCCCTTGAAGTACCAGATGTGCGTGACCGGCGCGGCCAGCTCGATATGGCCCATCCGCTCGCGCCGCACCTTGGCGCGGGTGACTTCCACGCCGCAGCGCTCGCAGATGATGCCCTTGAACCGGACCCGCTTGTACTTGCCGCAGTAGCACTCCCAGTCCCGGGTCGGGCCGAAGATCTTCTCGCAGAAGAGCCCGTCCTTCTCCGGCTTGAGGGTGCGGTAGTTGATGGTCTCCGGCTTCTTCACCTCACCGTGCGACCACTGCCTGATGTCCTCGGCCGTGGCCAGGCCGATCCGAAGATCGTCAAAGTAGTTGACGTCTAGCAATTTGTGTAACCCCCTTCGGATCAGACTTCTTCGACGCTGCTCGGCTCGCGCCGGGACAGGTCGATGCCGAGTTCCTCAGCCGCGCGGAAGACGTCCTCGTCGGTGTCGCGCATCTCGATCGCGGCCCCGTCGCTCGACAGCACCTCGACGTTGAGGCAGAGCGACTGCATCTCCTTGATCAGGACCTTGAAGGATTCAGGGATGCCAGGTTCCGGCACGTTCTCGCCCTTGACGATGGCCTCGTAGACCTTGACCCGGCCGAGCACGTCGTCGGACTTGATCGTGAGCAGTTCCTGCAGGGCGTAGGCGGCCCCGTAGGCCTCGAGCGCCCACACCTCCATCTCGCCGAAGCGCTGGCCGCCGAACTGCGCCTTGCCGCCCAGCGGCTGCTGGGTGATCATCGAGTACGGGCCGGTCGACCTGGCGTGGATCTTGTCGTCGACCAGGTGCAGCAGCTTCAGGATGTAGATGTAGCCGACCGCGATCGGGTCCTTGAACGGCTCGCCGGTCCGGCCGTCGAACAGCCTGGCCTTCCCGCCGGAGCCCACCATCCGCTGGCCGTCCCGGTTCGGCAGCGTGCTGCCGAGCAGGCCGGTGATCTCTTCTTCCCTGGCCCCGTCGAAGACCGGGGTCGCGACGTGGGTGCCCGCCGGGGCGGCGTCGGCACCCACCGAGCGCAGGCGCTTCTTCCAGTCGGCGTCACCGCCGTCGACCTGCCAGCCGGTCTTGGCCACCCAGCCGAGGTGGGTCTCAAGGACCTGGCCGACGTTCATCCGGCCGGGCACGCCGAGCGGGTTGAGCACGATGTCCACCGGGGTGCCGTCCTCGAGGAACGGCATGTCCTCCACCGGGAGGATCTTCGCGATCACGCCCTTGTTGCCGTGCCGTCCGGCCAGCTTGTCGCCGTCGGTGATCTTGCGCTTCTGGGCCACGTACACCCGGACGAGCTCGTTCACCCCGGGCGGCAGCTCGTCGCCGTCCTCGCGGGTGAACACCCGGACGCCGATGACCTTGCCCTCTTCGCCGTGCGGGACCTTCAGGCTGGTGTCCCGGACCTCGCGCGCCTTCTCGCCGAAGATCGCGCGCAGCAGCCGCTCCTCCGGGGTCAGCTCGGTTTCGCCCTTCGGGGTGACCTTGCCGACCAGGATGTCGCCGTTGACGACCTCGGCGCCGATCCTGATGATGCCGCGCTCGTCCAGGTCGGCCAGGACCTCGTCGGAGACGTTCGGGATATCCCGGGTAATCTCCTCCGGCCCCAGCTTGGTGTCCCGGGCGTCGACCTCGTGCTCCTCGATGTGGATGCTGCTGAGCACGTCATCCTGGACGAGGCGCTGGGAGAGGATGATGGCGTCCTCGTAGTTGTGGCCCTCCCACGGCATGAACGCCGCGAGCAGGTTCTTGCCGAGCGCCATCTCGCCGTGGTCGGTGCACGGGCCGTCGGCCAGCACCCGGCCCCGCTCCACCCGCTCGCCTTCCTCGACGACCGGCTTCTGGTTGAAGCAGGTGCCCTGGTTGGACCGGCGGAACTTGGACACCAGGTAGGTGGTCCGGGTGCCGTCGTCGTTCATCACCGTCACGTAGTCCGCGCAGGACTCCTCGACCACCCCGGCCTTGTCGGCCAGGATGACGTCGCCCGCGTCGGTCGCGGCCCGGTACTCCATGCCGGTGCCGACCAGCGGCGCGTCGCTGCGCAGCAGCGGCACGCTCTGCCGCTGCATGTTCGAGCCCATCAGCGCGCGGTTCGCGTCGTCGTGCTCGAGGAACGGGATCATGGCGGTGGCCACGGACACCATCTGCCGCGCGGACACGTCCATGTAGTCGACCTCGTCCGGCGGGATGTAGTCCACCTCGCCGCCCTTGCGCCGGACCAGCACGCGGCGCTCGGCCATCGTGCCGTCCGCCTGGAGCGGCGTGTTGGCCTGCGCGATGACGTGCCTGTCCTCCTCGTCGGCGGTCAGGTAGTCGATCTGGTCGGTCACCACGCCGTTGCTGACCTTGCGGTACGGGGTCTCGACGAAGCCGAACGCGTTCACCCGCGCGTAGCTGGACAGCGAGCCGATCAGGCCGATGTTCGGCCCTTCCGGCGTCTCGATCGGGCACATCCGGCCGTAGTGGCTGGGGTGCACGTCGCGGACCTCGAAGCCGGCCCGCTCACGGGACAGGCCGCCGGGGCCGAGCGCGCTCAGGCGGCGCTTGTGGGTCAGCCCGGCCAGCGGGTTGGTCTGGTCCATGAACTGGGAGAGCTGGCTGGTGCCGAAGAACTCCTTGATGGACGCCACCACGGGCCGGATGTTGATCAGGGTCTGCGGCGTGATCGCCTCGACGTCCTGGGTCGTCATCCGCTCCCTGACGACGCGCTCCATCCGGGCCAGGCCGAGCCTGACCTGGTTCTGGATCAGCTCGCCCACGGTGCGCAGCCGGCGGTTGCCGAAGTGGTCGATGTCGTCGGTCTCCAGCGGGATGATCGCCTCGCCGGCGATCATCTCCTCCTCGCCCGCGTGCAGCCGGACCAGGTACTCGATGGTGGCGACGATGTCCGCCTCGCTCAGCGTGCCCTGCCGGATCGGCAGCTCGAGGCCGAGCTTCCTGTTGACCTTGTACCGGCCCACCTTGGCCAGGTCGTACCGCTTCGGGTTGAAGTACAGGTTCTCCAGCAGGGCCTGCGCCGACTCGCGCGTCGGCGGCTCACCCGGCCGGAGCTTGCGGTAGATGTCGAGCAGCGCCTCGTCCTGGCCGGCGGTGTGGTCCTTCTCCAGGGTGGCGCGCATCGACTCGTACCCGCCGAACCGGTCCAGGATCTTCGCGTCGTTCCAGCCCAGCGCCTTCAGCAGCACGGTCACGCTCTGCTTGCGCTTGCGGTCGATGCGGACGCCCACGGCATCCCGCTTGTCGATCTCGAACTCGAGCCACGCGCCCCGGCTGGGGATGACCTTGCAGGCGTAGATGTCCTTGTCGCTCGTCTTGTCGACCTGGCGGTCGAAGTAGACGCCCGGCGAGCGGACCAGCTGGCTGACCACCACGCGCTCGGTGCCGTTGATGATGAAGGTGCCCTTGGCCGACATGAGCGGGAAATCGCCCATGAACACCGTCTGGCTCTTGATCTCGCCAGTGGTGTTGTTGATGAACTCCGCGGTCACGAACATGGGGGCGGAGAACGTCATGTCCTTGTCCTTGCACTCCTCGGAGGAGTACTTGGGCGGCTCGAACCGGTGATCACGGAACGAGAGCGACATGGTGCCGGAGAAGTCTTCGATCGGGCTGATCTCTTCGAAGATCTCCTCGAGGCCGGACTGCTCGGACAGATCTTTACGTCCGGCGTCCTTGGCTTCACTGATTCGGGCCTGCCACCTCTCGTTGCCTAGCAGCCAGTCGAACGACTCGGTCTGCAGGGCGAGTAGGTCGGGTACCTTGAGCGGCTCCTGGATGCGCGCGAAGGACACGCGGCGTGAACCAGAATTCGTTGCGGAGGTAGTCGTTGCGGAGGCGCTGCGCGATGCTGCCAACAGGGGTCCTTCCGAACTTTGTCGCGGAAATATCACCGCACGCACGCCAAACGCCCCGCGGCAAAACCCCGTAGACGCGAGGAAGGCACCGAGGACGTCAGAGTGCAGCGCAAACTAGCAGCGTAGCCGAAGGCCACACCGCTGGTCAAGTGTACGTCACTATGAGGTTCACGGTTGCTCCGCAGCATCGCTCTTCGGCGGCCAAGAGTCAAGTCTAAACCGGACACTCGGTGCACATTGCCTGAGTGACGGATGCCACATGCAGTGTTATGTGTAGGCGACAACACAGGGGGGTAGAACAATATTCCTGCCCGCCGGCAGGACGGGCAGGACCGGCAGGCCGGGGCAGGACATGACGAGACCCGGGCCGCGACGCCACCGTAGTGGCGCGAAACCCGGGTCTCGCAGCGCTTCCAGCCGCCTAGCGCAGCCTTTCGGCTACTTGACGGTGACGGTGGCGCCAGCGCCCTCCAGGGCCGCCCGCGCCTTGTCCGCGCTCTCCTTGTTGACCTTCTCAAGCACCGTCTTGGGCGCGCCGTCGACCAGGTCCTTGGCCTCCTTGAGGCCCAGGCTGGTCAGGCTGCGCACCTCCTTGATGACCTGGATCTTCTTGTCGCCCGCGGCGTTGAGGATGACGTCGAACTCATCCTGCTCCTCGGCCTGCTCGGCCTCGGCGCCGCCAGCGCCGCCGACGGCCGGCGCGGGCACCGCCACGGGGGCGGCCGCCTTCACGTCGAACGTCTCCTCGAACTGCTTCACGAACTCGGAGAGCTCGAGCAGGGTCATCTCCTTGAACGCCTCGAGGAGGTCGTCCGTGCTCATCTTCGCCATAGCGCGTTTCCTCGTTCCTTCAAATTCCTAGCGTGTGGTCCGGCCAGCGTGCATTCGGGCCAGCGAGCGTTCTGGTCAGCCTTCGTCGCCCGAGTCCGGCGTGGCCTCCGCGGCCACGGGGGCCTCTGAGGCGCCTGCGGCCATGGGGGCCTCTGAGGCGTCTGCGGCCGCTGGGGCCGCGTCCTCGCCGGCCGCCAGCTTGACCCGCAGCGCCTCGGCGAGCTGGGCCATCTGCACCGGCAGCGCGTTGAACGTGGCGGCCGCGCCGGCCATCGTCGCCTTCATGGCGCCGGCCAGCTTGGCCAGCAGAACCTCGCGCGGCTCCAGGTCGGCCAGCTTGATGATCTCCGACGGGGTGATCGCCTTGCCGTCGAGCACGCCGCCCTTGATCACGAGCAGCGGGTTCGCCTTGGCGAAGTCGCGCAGGCCCTTGGCCGCCTCGACCACGTCACCGTCGACGAACGCGATCGCCGACGGGCCGGCGAGCAGCGACGACAGCTGGTTCTCCAGTCCCGCCTCGCCGACCGCGATCTTGGTCAGGGTGTTCTTCACCACGGTGAACGTGGCGTGGTCCCCGAGCGACTTGCGCAGCTCGGCGAGCTGGGCCACGGTGAGCCCGCGGTACTCGGTCAGCACCGCGCCGGACGAGTCCTTGAAACGCCCGGTGAGCTCGGCGACCGCGGCAACCTTCTCGGTGTTAGCCATGTGCCTCCTCTCGATTGCGTAGAAGCACTTCTCGTTACGTGCATGGCTGCCGAAGACAGCAAAAACGCCCCGGCGCGAGGCGCACGGGGCGGCAGCGCCAGCCCTGGCGGGCCGGACGATACGGCTCAGTTCACCTGCGCGGGATGTCCGCCCGGGATCTTGCGCCCCGGGCGGAGCCTTCGGCCGCCGCGCGAACGCGACAGCATCCAGCGGTCTTCGGCATCCTCAGTATACGAACCCCCGGCCCCAGGACCAAATCGTCTCCCGCCAGATCCCGGACCGGGAGACCGCAGGGCGGGAGCCGATGCGAGCACGCGCATTGCCGGCACGGCAATAGCCACGCCGCCGATGAGACGGGTCAGGCGGTGGCTTCGGCCAGGTCGTCGGCGAAGTTGCGGGTCTTGTTGGGATCGACCGGGATGCCGGGGCCCATCGTGGTGGTGAAGGTGACCTTCTTCAGGTACCTGCCCTTGGCCGCGGCGGGCTTGAGCCGGATCACCTCGTCCAGGGCGGCGCCGTAGTTCTCCAGCAGGGCGGTCGAGGGGAACGACGCCTTGCCGATGATGAAGTGGAGGTTGCCGTGCCGGTCGGTCCTGAACTCGATCTTGCCGCCCTTGATCTCGGTCACCGCCTTGGCGACGTCCGGCGTCACGGTCCCGGTCTTCGGGTTCGGCATCAGGCCGCGGGGGCCGAGCACCCGGCCGAGGCGGCCGACCTTGCCCATCATGTCCGGGGTGGCGACGACCGCGTCGAAGTCCAGGAAGCCGCCCTGGATGCGCTCGATCATGTCGTCGGAGCCGACGTAGTCCGCGCCCGCCGCGCGGGCCTCCTCGGCCCGGTCGCCGGTGGCGAAGACCAGCACCCGGGCGGTCTTGCCGGTGCCGTTCGGCAGGTTGACCGTGCCGCGGACCATCTGGTCCTGCTTGCGCGGGTCGACGCCCAGCCGCAGCGCCACCTCGACGGTCGGGTCGAACTTGGTGACCTTGTTCGACTTGGCGATGGTGACTGCCTCGGCGGGCGTGTAGAGCCGCGCGCGGTCGATCTGCTCGCTGGCCTGGCGGTAAGACTTGCTGCGCTTCATGTTCGTGTCTCCTCATGTCCGGAGGTCGTGGTCAGCGGGCCCGCGCGAGGCCCTGCCACTGGCTGTGGGTTACCGGCGTGGTCGCTGCCGGGCTAATGCTCGACCTTGACGCCCATCGAGCGTGCGGTGCCGGCGATGATCTTCTCGGCCGCCTCGATCGTGGTCGCGTTCAGGTCCGGCATCTTGGTCTGCGCGATGTCGCGGACCTGGGCGGCGGTGATGCTGCCGACCTTGGTCTTGTGCGGCTCGGCGCTGCCCTTGTCCACGCTCGCGGCCTTCTTGATCAGCTCGGCGGCCGGCGGTGTCTTGGTGATGAAGGTGAAGGTCCGGTCCTCGTAGATGGAGATCTCGACCGGGATGATGTTGCCCCGCTGGCTCTCCGTCGCCGCGTTGTACTGCTTGACGAAGTCCATGATGTTCACGCCGTGCGGGCCCAGCGCGGTACCTACCGGCGGCGCCGGGGTGGCCTGGGCGGCCGGCAGCTGCACCTTGACGACGGCGGCGAGCTTCTTCCTTCTTGGCGGCATTTCGACTATGTCCTTACTCGACTGTTAGATCTTGGTCACCTGGTCGAACGACAACTCAACCGGCGTCTCGCGGCCGAAGATCGACACCAGCACCTTGAGCTTCTGGGTGTCGGGGTTGATCTCGTTCACGGTGGCGGGAAGCGTGGCGAACGGGCCGTCCATTACGGTAACGCTCTCGCCGACCTCGAATTCCACCGTGGACGGCCGCGCGGCCTCGGCCTGCTTGGTCCCCGGCTCGGGCTCCGGCGCGAGCAGGCCGGCTACCTCGCCGAGCTGCAGCGGCGACGGGCGGCTCGACAGGCCGACGAAGCCGGTCACGCCGGGGGTGTTGCGGACCACCGCCCAGGACTCGTCGGTGAGCTCCATCCGCACCAGGATGTAGCCCGGCAGCACCTTCTCCGAGACCTGCTGCCGCTTGCCGCCCTTGATCTCGGTCACCTGGTGAACGGGCACCTCGATCTGGAAGATGTAATCCTCCATGTTGAGCGACTGGATGCGGCTCTCCAGGTTGGTCTTCACCCGGTTCTCGTAACCCGCGTACGAGTGCACCACGTACCAGTCCCCGGGGAGCATGCGGAGCTCGCGCTCGAACTCCTCGCGTGCGTCGTCGACCTTTTCCTCCGGGCTGCCCGCCTCTTCCTCCGGGCTGCCCGCCTCTTCCTCCGGGCTGCCCGCCTCTTCCTCCGGGCTGCCCGCCTCGGTCTCCTCCAGGCCGTCCGCCTCGGTCTCGACGCCGTCGGCCGACGCGGCAGCGTCCTCAGCCTCGCCCGCGGGGTCGAGCCCGCCAGCTTCTTCGCTGTAGTCGCTCACGTCATCAGCCTCCCCGGTTTCCGCGTCGGGTTCTGCCGCGTCCGTGGCCACGGAATCGAGCTTGGTCTCGGACACGATTGCTCTCTCTTTCCTCGAGCCATGATCAGCCGGCGCGATCATGGCGCCGCGCGCTGCGCGCGCGGCCTGCTGGGCGGCGGCTCCCCGGCTCCGCTGTCCCGGGGGGACACCCCGGGAATCCCGGGGGACACCTAGCCGAACAGCGCGAACACCAGCTTGGTGAAGCCGTAGTCCAGGCTCGTCACGACGACGACCATGAACAGGACGAAGACCATGCAGACCACCGTGTAGGTGACGAGCATCGACCGGGTGGGCCAGATCACCTTCCGGAGTTCGCCGACCATCTGCCGGAAGAACAGGACGGGTGTGGTCCGGCTCTCGCGCTTGGCCGCGCGTCCGGCTCCGCTCCGTTTCTCCGGGGCCTCACCGCGTGTCTGAGTTGCCATGTCCTCACCTATAGGTCCGCCGGCTCTCTGCCCGTCAGATTTGGCGGGTTCGCCGGATCGCACTCGCAGGGCAGGAGGGACTCGAACCCCCAACCACCGGTTTTGGAGACCGGGACTCTGGCCAATTGAGCTACTGCCCTGTATTACCAACACAGTGCCTTACACCGCGCCAGCGAGTACCTGCCGCAAGCACACAGGCACGCTGCCGCAACGACAGCTCGGCTGCCGGTCCATGCAGTGTACGTCCGAACCGCCCGTCCGTCGAACCGCCTGCCCCAGGGGATCGGGCAGCCCCCCCGTAAGCGGGGGGCCCGGGGGGTACGGGGGGGCGGGCAGCCCCCCCGTAAGCGGGGGGATCTTGGGGGGTCGCCCCCCCGGCTAGCATGGAGTACATGCCTACGAGAGTCTCCGCGCGCGTGTCCGCCATCTCCGAATCCGCCACGCTGGCCGTGGACGCCAAGGCCAAGGCGCTGAAGGCGGCGGGCAGGCCGGTCATCGGCTTCGGCGCCGGAGAGCCCGATTTTCCTACCCCCGGCTACATCGTCGAGGCGGCGCAGCGGGCCTGCGCCGAGCCGCGCTTCCACAAGTACACCCCGGCGGCGGGGCTGCCCGAGCTCAGGCAGGCGATCGCGGCCAAGACGGCCAGGGATTCCGGTTACCAGGTGGAGGCCAGCCAGGTGCTGGTCACCAACGGCGGCAAGCATGCGGTCTACCAGGCGTTCGCCACCCTGCTCGACCCGGGCGACGAGGTCATCGTGCCCGCCCCGTACTGGACCACCTACCCGGAGGCCATCGGCCTGGCCGGCGGGGTGATGGTGCCGGTGCTCACCGACGAGGCCTCCGGCTACCTGGCCTCGGTGGACGATCTCGAGGCGGCCCGGACCAGCCGCAGCAAGGTCCTGCTGTTCGTGTCGCCGTCCAACCCGACCGGGGCGGTGTACCCCCCGGAGCAGGTCAAGGCGATCGGCGAGTGGGCCGCGGCGCACGGCCTGTGGGTGGTCACCGACGAGATCTACGAGCACCTGGTGTACGGCGGCGCGACGTTCTCCTCGATCCCGGTGCAGGCGCCGGAGACCGCGGACACCTGCGTGGTGCTGAACGGCGTGGCCAAGACCTACGCGATGACGGGCTGGCGGGTCGGCTGGATGATCGGCCCGAAGGACGTGATCAGCGCGGCGGCGAACCTGCAGAGCCACGCCACCTCCAACGTCTGCAACGTGGCCCAGGCGGCCGCGCTCACCGCCGTGTCCGGGGACCTGTCCGCGGTGGCCGAGATGCGGGCCGCGTTCGACCGGCGCCGGCTGACCATGAGCCGGATGCTGAACGAGATCCCCGGCGTCCTCTGCCCGGAGCCGCAGGGCGCCTTCTACTGCTACCCGAGCGTCAAGGGGCTGCTCGGCAGGGAGATCGCCGGGCGGCGGCCGCAGACCTCGGCCGAACTGGCCGGGCTGATCCTGGACGAGGCCGAGGTGGCGGTGGTGCCGGGCGAGGCGTTCGGCACGCCGGGATATTTCCGGCTTTCCTGCGCGCTCGGCGACGCCGACCTGGAAGAGGGCATCAGCCGGATGGCCAAGCTGCTCGCGGAAGCCAGGTAAGCACGGCACACTAACGGGATGTCGCGGCCGCTCTCCCAGCTTCCCAAGGCGCACCTGCACCTGCACTTCACCGGGTCGATGCGGCACGCGACACTGGTCGAGCTGGCCCGCCACCGGGGCATCCGGCTGCCGCCCGCGCTCACCGAGGACTGGCCGCCCCGGCTGAGCGGCACCGACGAGCGCGGCTGGTTCCGGTTCCAGCGGCTCTACGACACCGCGCGCTCGGTGCTGCGCACGCCCGCCGACCTGCGGCGGCTGGTGGCCGAGACGGCGGCGGACGAGCGGGCCGACGGCTCAGGGTGGCTGGAGATCCAGGTCGACCCGTCCGGCTACGGCGGGCGGTTCGGCGGCATCACCGATATGACCGAGCTGGTCCTGGACGCCGCGGCCGCCGCCGCGCGGGAAACCGGGGTCGGCATCGGCGTGATCATCGCGGCCAACCGGACCAAGCACCCGCTGGAGGCCAGGACCCTGGCCCGGCTGGCGGCCCAGTACGCGGGCCGGGGGGTGACCGGGTTCGGCCTGTCCAACGACGAGCGGCGCGGCGCCGCGCGCGACTTCTCCGCCGCCTTCCGTATCGCCGAACGGGCCGGGTTGCTCCTGGTCCCGCACGGCGGGGAGCTGGCCGGGCCGGCCAGCGTCGAGGCCTGCCTGGACGAGCTGCACGCGGACCGGATCGGCCACGGCATCCGGGCCGCCGAGGATCCCGCCGTGGTCAAGCGGCTGGCCGCGGACGGGGTCACCTGCGAGGTATGCCCGTCCTCCAATGTCGCGCTCGGCGTCGCGGCCACCCCGGCGCAGGTCCCGCTGCGCCGCCTGTTCGAGGCGGGCGTGCCGGTCGCGCTCGGGGCGGACGACCCGCTGCTGTTCGGCACCCGGCTCACCGCGCAGTACGAGATCGCCCGGCACGCGCACGGGTGCACCGACGCCGAACTGGCCGACCTGGCCCGGATGTCGGTGGTGTCGTCGGCGGCCCCGGAGCCGGTCCGGACCCGGCTGCTAGCCGGCATCGACGCCTGGCTCACGGCAAACCCCTAGGCCGCGGACGAACGGGGAGCGCGCGCTACGCATCGCGGCCCGCAGCGGATTTAGTGACAAGCCAGACCAGGCGGGTGCGGATTTGGCGCGGCTGCCTGCTGGCCTTGTTCCCCGTGCGGAATACCCGCGGCAGCGGCTAGGCTTAAAGACCAAGGCGCTGATCCGGCTATCACCGGGGAGCCCCCGGAAGAAAGGGCCGCACGGCCTGATTAGAACCGGGCGGGTCCGGCCCGTCACAGCCGGCTGACGAGCGGTCGCCGATGACGGTCCCGGACAAGGGCCAGGCGGCAAGCGAGGTGGTACCGCGGTACGCCCGCGCGGGAGCGGGCGCGTCGTCCTCGCGCCTGCCGAGCCCGCCCAGCGAGCACCGCCCAAGAGGACGCACCCATGGCCGTCTATCCTCGTTCCGGAAGCACCGGAGACGTACCCGCCCAGCCGCACTTCCCCTCCCTCGAGCGCGAGGTGCTCGAGCACTGGGAGGCCGGTGACACCTTCCTCGAGTCGGTCAGGCAGCGCCCGGCCGACGACGAGTTCGTCTTCTACGACGGGCCGCCGTTCGCCAACGGGCTGCCGCACTACGGCCACCTGATCACCGGCTACGTCAAGGACCTGGTGCCGCGGTTCCGCACCATGCAGGGCAAGCGGGTGGAGCGCCGGTTCGGCTGGGACTGCCACGGGCTGCCCGCCGAGGTGGAGGCCGAACGGCTCCTCGGCATCTCCGGCAAGGCCGACATCGTCGCGATGGGCCTCGAGAAGTTCAACCAGGCCTGCCGCGAGTCCGTGCTGCGCTACACCCGCGAGTGGCGCGACTACGTGACCAGGCAGGCGCGCTGGGTGGACTTCGACCACGACTACAAGACGCTGGACCTCCCCTACATGGAGAGCGTCATGTGGGCCTTCCAGCAGCTGTGGGACAAGGGCCTGGTCTACCAGGGCTTCAAGGTGCTGCCGTACTGCTGGCGGTGCGAGACCCCGCTGTCCAACCACGAGCTGCGGATGGACGACGACACCTACGCCGAGCGACAGGACCCGTCGGTGACGGTCCGGTTCCGGCTGGAGACCGGGGAGTGGCTGCTGGCCTGGACCACCACGCCGTGGACGCTGCCGTCCAACCTGGCCTGCGCGGTCGGCGCGGATATCAGCTACGTCGTGCTCGAAAAAGACGGCGAGCGGTACATCCTGGCCCGGGACCGGCAGGCCGCCTACGAGCGGGAACTCGAGGGCGCCGCCGTCACAGGCACGCTGACCGGCGCGGAGCTGGCCGGGCGGCGGTACGAACCGCTGCTGCCCTACCTGGCCGACGCCGAGAAGTTCGGCACCCAGGACGCGTTCCGGGTCATCCTGTCCGATGACGTCACCACCGAGGACGGCACTGGGGTGGTGCACATGGCGCCCGCCTACGGCGAGGCCGACGCCCTGGCCTGCCACGAGGCCGGCATCCCGACCGTGCTCACGGTGGACGAGCAGGCCCGGTTCACCTCCGTGGTACCCGACTTCGAGGGCCAGCACGTCTTCGACGCCAACGCCGGGATCACGGCCAGGCTGCGGGAGCAGGGCAGCCTGGTGCGCAGCCAGACCTACACCCACTCCTACCCGCACTGCTGGCGGTGCCGTAACCCGCTGATCTACAAGGCGGTGTCGAGCTGGTTCGTCGCGGTGACCGAGTTCAGGGACCGGATGGTCGAGCTCAACGAGCAGATCACCTGGGTGCCCGAGCACGTGAAGCACGGTCAGTTCGGCAAGTGGCTGGCGGGCGCGCGGGACTGGTCGATCAGCCGGAACCGGTTCTGGGGCTCGCCCATCCCGGTCTGGCAGAGCGACGACCCGGCCTACCCGCGCACCGACGTGTACGGCTCGCTGGACGAGCTCGAGCGCGACTTCGGCGTGCGCCCGGACGACCTGCACCGGCCGGCCATCGACGAGCTGGTCCGGCCGAACCCGGACGACCCCACCGGCCGGTCCGTGATGCGCCGGGTACCCGAGGTGCTTGACTGCTGGTTCGAGTCGGGGTCGATGCCGTTCGCCCAGGTGCACTACCCGTTCGAGAACCGCGAGTGGTTCGACGGCCACTACCCGGGCGACTTCATCGTCGAGTACATCGGCCAGACCCGCGGCTGGTTCTACACCCTGCACGTGCTCGCCACCGCGCTGTTCGACCGGCCGGCCTTCCGCTCCTGCGTCAGCCACGGCATCGTGCTCGGCAACGACGGTCAGAAGATGTCCAAGAGCCTGCGCAACTACCCGGACGTGAACGAGGTCTTCGACACGTTCGGCTCGGACGCGATGCGCTGGTTCCTGATGGCCAGCCCGTTGCTGCGCGGCGGGAACCTGATCGTCACCGCCCGCGGCATCAGGGACGCGGTCCGGCAGGCGATCCTGCCGCTGTGGAACTGCTGGTACTTCTTCGCGCTGTACGCCAACGCCGAGGCGTACACCGCACGCCGTTCGGTAACTTCGGAGCACGTCCTGGACCGGTACATCCTGGCCAAGACCCGCGCCGCGGTGACCGAGCTGGAGCAGCTGCTCGACGTGTACAACGTCGGCGCCGCCTGCCAGGCGCTCAGGGACCACCTGGAGGTGCTGACCAACTGGTACATCCGCCGGTCACGGAGCCGGTTCTGGGCCGGCGAGCCGGCCGCGCTCGATACCCTGTGGACGGCGCTCGAGGCCGTCTGCCGGGCCGCCGCGCCGATGCTGCCGCTGACCGCGGAGGCGATCTGGCGCGGCCTGACCGGCGAGCCGAGCGTGCACCTGGCGTCGTGGCCCGACGTTTCCCGCTGGCCGGATGACGATGAGCTGACCGGCGCCATGGACCTGGTCCGGGCCGCCTGCAGCACCGCGCTCGGCCTGCGCAAGGCGCACCAGCTGCGGGTCAGGCTGCCGCTGGCGTCGCTGGTCATCGCCCACCCGGACGCCGCGTCGCTGGCGCCGTTCACCGGCCTGATCGCCGAGGAGGTCAACGTCAAGGCGGTCGAGCTGGCCGCCGACCCGGCCAGCCTCGGCCGGTTCGAGCTGGCGGTGAACCCGCGGGTGCTCGGGCCCCGGCTGGGCGGCCAGGTACAGCAGGTCATCCGGGCGGTCAAGGCGGGCGACTGGGAGCGCTCTGGTGACGGCATCGTGGCGGCCGGCGTCCAGCTTGAGCCCGGCGAGTACGAGCTGAAGCTGGCCGCCGCCGACCCGGGCTCGACGTCGGCGCTGCCCGGCAACGCCGGGCTGATCGCGCTGGACCTGCACGTGACCGGGGAACTGGCGGCCGAGGGTACCGCCCGCGACGTGGTGCGGATCGTGCAGCAGGCCCGCCGGGACGCCGGCCTGGCGGTCTCCGACCGGATCCGGCTGGCCATCGGCGCCGACGGCACGGTCGCCGACGCGGTCCGTGCGCACGCCGGGTTCGTCACGGCCGAGACCCTCGCCGTCGACCTGACGGTCCGGCCGGCCGCGGACGTCGGCGGCGACCCGCACCCGGTGGCCGACGCCGCCGTCACGCTCGCGCTGACCCGCGTGATGTCATAACGGCCCGGACCCGCGCACCCGGTGCGCCCCCCGAGGCCTGCGCCGGCGGGCGGCGGAGGCGGCAAGCACCGCCGCGGCCACCACGATCACCAGGCCGAACGAGCCGGCGGCCACCGCCAGCGCGACCGTGAGCATGCCCGGCCCGGCGGACGCTTTCCCGGCGGCCCGCTTCCCGGTGACCTGCTTGCCGGCGGACTGCTTGCCGGCGGACTGCTGGCCGGCGGCCGGGGCCGGCGGCAGCGGCGCGGTCACGGCCCGGACCGGGTCGACCATGCCGTGACCGGTGCCGGGGCCCGCCGCGCCGTCCGCGGTGGCCTCGATCCGCGCCACCACCTGGGCCGCGTCGAGCCGCGGGTACGCGGAGCGGACCAGCGCGACCACCCCGGACACGTAGGCGGCGGCGAAGCTGGTGCCGTTCTGGACCGGGTCGTAGGCGTCGGGGAAGGTGCCCGGGTAGGCGCTGGTGACGTTCACGCCCGGGGCCGTCACCGAGACCGGGGTGCGCTGGTCGGAGAAGCCGGCCAGGGCGCCGCCTGGCCCGACCGCGCCGACCGAGAGCACGCCCGGGTAGGCGGCGGGGTAGAACGGGCCGACCCCGCTCTGCTCGAGGTCGTTGCCGGCCGCGGCCACCACCACCACGTCGCGGCGGAGCGCGAACTCCACCGCCGACCGCAGCGCCGGGACATCGTCGGTGGTGGCCAGCGACAAGTTGATGACGCTGGCGCCCAGCGCCACCGCGTCCCTGATCGCCTGCGGCGTCACCCCAGTCGCGAACGTGTCCGAGCTGCTGATCCTGACCGACAGGATCCGCGCCGCCGGGGCGACCCCGGTGAACGAGATGCCCGGTACCGGCGCGGCCGCGATGATGCTGGCCATCGCGGTGCCGTGCCCCACGCAGTCGGCGCCGGCCGGAACGCCCGGCTTGGCCGCGACCAGGTCCGGCCCGGGGATCACCCGGTTTCCGAACTGCGGGTTCGCGTCCACGCCGCTGTCCACCACGGCGACGGTCACGCCGGCGCCCCTGGTCCGGTCCCAGACCGAGGAGAAGCGCAGCGTCCGCTGCGGCCACGGGGCGCCGGCCGGCGCGGCGGTCCCGTGCTGCGGCGGGCAGCCCGGCACCGGGCCGGGCAGGCCGGCCGGGGCCGCCCGAGCCGCCGGAGACGCCCGAGCCGCCGGAGACGACTGCGCCGCCGGAGACGACTGCGCCGCCGGAACGGCCAGAGCCGCGGGAGCGGGCAGCAGGAGCCCGGCCACGCAGGCCGCGATGACCGGCCGCCCGCGTCGCACCGACCCCACCTCCGGCACCCTCGCCATATATCCATATGTACGGCATCGGCGCGCCGCGGGCTCACGGCCGCGGGTAACTATTACTGATTTATGACTCGCAACCTGGCCTTGAGCCGGATCCGCTGATCACCCGTAGAAGACAGTGACAATCTTGCTCCCGCCAGGCTGCGGGGCGCCTGGCGTTACAGGGTGACGCCGACGAGGACCGGCTCGGGGGCGAGGGTGACGCCGAACGCGCCGCGCACCCCGTCCCTGATCTCCCGGGCTAGCGCCAGCAGCGCGGCGGTGCTGGCCGATCCCGCGTTGACCAGGGCCAGGGTGTGCTTTGCGGAGATCCGGACGCCATCGCCCTGGCCGTAGCCCCGGCCGAACCCGGCCCGCTCGATCAGCCAGGCCGCGGGCACCTTGACCAGGCCGTCCCCGGACCCTTCGACCTCGAACCGGGGCACCCGGGTGTCCGGCCCGCACCTGGCCCGGGCGGCCGCCTCGACCGCGGCCAGCGCCGCGGCGTCGAGCACCGGGTTGACGAAGAACGAGCCGGCGCTGCGGGTGTCGGGGTCGGCGGGATCGATCACCATGCCCTTGCGCTGCCTGAGCTCGATGACGGCCGAACGGGCCTCGGTGCTGTCCACCTGGTCGCCGGGCGAGACGCCGAGGGCCGCGGCCAGCTCGGCGTAGCGGACCGGGACGGACCGCGCCTGCACCGCGAGCCCGAAGGTCACGCTCAGCACGACGAACCGGTCCGTGCCGCGGAACCGGCTGGTCCGGTAGCCGAAGCCGCACTGCTCGTTCGGGATCTGGCGGACGGCGGCGGCCTTGCGGTCGTAGACGCGCACCCGGGTGATCGTCTCGGCGACCTCCTGGCCGTAGGCGCCGACGTTCTGGATCGGGGTGGCGCCCACGAGCCCGGGGATACCGGACAGGCACTCCAGGCCGGCCAGGCCCTCGGCGACGGTCCGGGCCACCACCGCGTCCCAGTCCTCGCCGGCCGCCACGGTCAGCACGCCCGGCCCGGCACCTCGGCTGACGCCGCGCGTCGCCACCTGGATCACGGTGCCGTCGAACCCATCGTCGGCCACCACCAGGTTGCTGCCGCCGCCGAGGATCAGCACCGGCTGGCCGGCCGCGTCGGCGGCCCGTACCGCCCCGATGAGGTCTTCTTCGGTACCGGCGCGGACGAAGTCGCGGGCCGGCCCGCCCAGGCCGACCGTGGTGTAGTCAGCCAGCCTCACGGGAGGCGGACGACGGCGTGCGCGCGCGTCAGGACCTTCGTGTCGCCCGACCGGGCCGTGATGTCGACCGTCACCTGATGGCCGTCGAGCTTGCCGGTGACGACGCCCGCCATCTCGACCATGGCGCCCTTGTCGTCGTCGGGCACCACCACCGGCGCGGAGAACCTGACGCCGAACTCCGTCACCGCGGCCGGATCCCCGGCCCACTCGGCGAGGAACCGGCCGGCCAGCGCCATCGTGAGCATGCCGTGCGCGATCACGTCCGGGAGGCCGACCGACTTGGCGATGCGCTCGTTCCAGTGGATCACGTTGAAATCACCGGACGCGCCCGCGTACCGCACCAGGTCGCGCCGGGTCACCTGGTACTGCCGCGGCGCGATCTCGCTGCCCGCCTGTATGTCCTGGTAACCGGGGCTGGCCATCGTTCCCCCTTATGCGCCGCGTTCGACCAGAATGGACTGTGCCGTGCAGACGAGCTCGCCGTCCACGGTGCGGATCTCGGTGACCGTCGCCATCGTGGTCATGTTGCGGACCTGCCTGATCGACTCGATGGTGGACTGGGCCAGCACGACGTCGCCCGCGTGCAGCGGGCGGGCATGGGTGAAGCTCTGCTCGCCGTGCACGACCATCGCGTAGTTCACGCCGAGGCCCGGGTCGGCTATCAGCTTCGCGCTGTCGGCCGAGGTGACCACGATCGCGAAGGTGGGCGGCGCGATCACGTCCGGGTAGCCGGCCGCCTGCGCGGCGGCGCGGTCACGGCACAGCGGGCTGGGCTCGCCGATCGCGCTGGCGAACTCGGCGATCTTGACCCGGCTCACTTCGTACGGCTCGGACGGCTCGAAGGTCCGTCCCGCGTAATCCGGGTTGATGGCCACTAACGCGTCTCGCGGTGCGGCCGGTGGCAGCGGCAGTTCGGGCAGAACTTCTTCAGCTCAAGGCGGTCCGGGTCGTTACGCCGGTTCTTCCTGGTGATGTAGTTCCGGTGCTTGCATTCCTGGCAAGCCAGCGTGATCTTCGGCCGGACATCGGTGGCAGCCACGGCGCAGCGCCTTTCTCATCGTGCTCTGTGCTACTTGGGCGGGGTATTACTTGGGCGGGGAACTGACAAGTGTAGCGGAGGCCGGACTTGAACCGGCGACACAGCGATTATGAGCCGCTTGCTCTGCCTGACTGAGCTACTCCGCCATCGCTAACGCAGCAAGGTTACCCGATCTTCCGCACCGGGGTTCAACGTCCGTCCCACGGCGCCCCTCTGTCCGGTTTTGACCATCTGCGTCCCGGCCAGGCAAGATCATGAGAGTGAGCATTCTGGGTACCAGAGTCATCCGGACCGAAGATCCGCGCTTCCTGACGAGCGGCGGGGTCTATACCGACGACGTCGCGGACGAGCAACTGGCGGGCGCCTGCCATGTGCATTTCGTCCGGTCCGCGGTCGCGCACGCGCGGATCAGCTCGGTCGACGTCAGCGCCGCGCTCGAGGCACCCGGCGTCGTGGCCGTGTTCACCGGCGCTGACCTGGCCGACCTCCCGGTGGCACCGCCGCCGATGCCGGGCATGATCAACGCCCAGATGGGCCAGCCCCTGCTCGCCGCGGACGTGATCCGGTACGTCGGCGAGCCGCTGGCCGTGGTCGTCACCGAGAACCGTTACCAGGGCGAGGACGCCGCGGACCTGGTCGACGTGGACTATGAGGTGCTGCCTGCGGTGGTCGACATGGCCGGGGCCGCGGCCAGCCAGACCGTGCTCTTCCCGGCCGTGGGCAGCAACGTCGCCGCTACCTTCGGTGACGCCGCCGCCCTGGCGGCCGACCTGTTCGACGGCTGCGAGGTCGTCGTCTCCCGTACCATCGTCAACCAGCGGGTCGCGCCCGCCCCGATGGAGACCCGGGCCGCCGCCGCGGCCTGGGACGCGGGCGGCAAGCTGACGGCGTGGATCCCGAACCAGGGCGCGCAGGGGACGCGGGCCGCGCTGGCCGGCATGCTGGGCATGGACCGGGCCGCGCTCCGCGTCATCACCCCGGACGTGGGCGGCGCGTTCGGCGCCAAGTTCGGCGCCGACCCGGAGCACGCCGTGGTCTGCTGGGTGGCCCGGCGGCTGGGCCGGCCCGCGCGCTGGGCCGAGAGCCGCAACGAGAACCTCATCGGCATGACGCACGGGCGGGCCCAGCGCCAGACGATCACCATCGGCGGCAGCCGGGACGGGAAGGTGGCGGCCTACCGGCTGGAGATCGTGCAGGACTGCGGGGCCTACCCGAAGTTCGGCGCGTTCCTGCCGGCGCTGACGATCCTGATGGCGCCCGGGCCCTACGCCCTCCCCCGCGCCGAGGCGGTGGCGACGTCGGTGGTGACGAACACCACCCCGGTGGGCGCCTACCGCGGCGCCGGGCGGCCGGAGGCCACCGCCGCGGTGGAGCGGGCGATAGACCTGTTCGCCGCCGAGGTCGGCCTGGACCCGGCCGAGGTGCGCCGCCTGAACCTGCTGCCCAGGTTCACCGAACCGCACACCACGGCCTTCGGCGCGGTGTACGACAGCGGCGACTACGCGACCGCGCTGGACAAGGCGCTGCTCGCGGCGGGGTATGAGGACCTGCGCCGCGAGCAGGCGAAACGCCGCGCCGACGGCGACGTGGTCCAGCTCGGCATCGGCCTGTCCTGCTATGTGGAGATCACCGGGCCGGGGGCGGAGGAGGGCGGACCGCGGGAGAACGCCACCGTCGAAGTCCGTCCTGACGGCAGCGCCACGATCCTGACCGGGACCTCCCCGCACGGCCAGGGGCACGTGACCGTCTGGGCCATGCTGGCCAGCGACGAGCTGGGCATCCCGGTCGACAAGATCACCGTGAAATGGGGCGACACCGACCTGATCCCCGAGGGCGGCGGCACCGGCGGCTCGCGCAGCCTGCAGCAGGGTGGCGCGGCGGTCCAGCAGGCCTCGCGGGAACTGCTCGGCCTGGCCCGCCAGCGCGCGGCCGACGAACTGGAGGCCAACCCGGCCGACCTGGTCTTCGACACCGGGAGCAGCTCGTTCTCGGTGGCCGGCGACCCCGACGCCGCGATCCCGCTGGCCCGGCTCGCGGAGCACGAGCGGCTGCTCGTGCGCTCGGTGTTCACCGCGCCCGGCCCGACGTTCCCGTTCGGGGCGCACGTGGCCGTCGCCGAGGTGGACACGGAAACCGGCAAGGCGGTACTGCGCCGGGTGGTGACCGTCGACGACGCGGGCACCGTGATCAACCCGCTGCTCGCGGAGGGCCAGCGGCACGGCGGCATCGCCCAAGGCGCCGCCCAGGCGCTGCTGGAGGAGGTGGTCTACGACGCCGACGGCAACCCGCTGACCGCCAGCTTCGCCGACTACCCGTTCGTCTCGGCCACCGAGGTCCCCAGCTTCGAGCTGGCCGACATGGAGACGCCGACCAGCTACAACCCGCTCGGGGCCAAGGGGATCGGGGAGGCCGGCACGATCGGCTCCACCCCGGCCGTGCAGAACGCGATCATCGACGCGGTGGCGCACCTCGGCGTCCGCCACATCGACATGCCCGCGTCACCGCAGCGGGTCTGGGCGGCGCTGCGGTCCGCGGGCACTCAGGAGAACCAGCACGCCTGAGCCCGGCACCGCGGGCACGATAGGACTTGTACCGATATTTGCTCTTAGTCCATCGTCGTACCCCGGTGTATCCCATCATGTGACGGGTGAGCGAGGCGGCTGGTTCTCCTGTGCGGCCCGGGGTGGCGGACCGGTCCGGGGCGGATCTGGGCGAGGCGGTGGGGCGGGCGCAGCGGGGGCGACCCGGACGCGTTCCGCCTGCTGTACCGCGACCTGCAGCCCCGGCTGCTGCGCTACCTGCACGCCCTGGCCGGACAGGACGCCGAGGACATCGCCTCGGAAACCTGGCTGCACGTCACCCGCGACCTGGCCGGCTTCACCGGGACCTACGACGGGTTCCGCGGCTGGGTCGCCACCATCGCCCGCCACCGCGCCCTGGACCACCTGCGCCGCCACGCCCGCAAGCCCCCCGCCCTGGCCATCCCCGCCGAAGACCTCGCCAGCTGGCCCGCCGACGACGACACCGCCGCCCGCGCCCTGGACGCCGTCGGCACCGAAAGCGCCATCGCCCTGATCGCCACCTTGCCCCCCGACCAGGCCGAAGCCGTCCTGCTCCGCGCCGTCCTCGGCCTGGACGCCCAGACCGCCGGAGAAGTCCTCGGCAAACGCGCCGGCGCCATCCGCACCGCCGCCCACCGCGGCCTGCGCACCCTGCACAAGAAACTGGCCGCCGGAGAGCCGGAACTCACCGGCGATGGGCGTACTCGCGAAATTAACAGCTGGTGACGGGGCACTCTAAGCGCTCGCGATGCCCAGTGAGGAGGACCAGTCGCCGCCCGGAGCTCAGTCTGAGCCGGGGACGGCCATCTCGCCGAGCAGGGACCAGTCGTCCTGGGGGACGGTGAAGTTGACGATCCGGGGCGTGCGGGCCAGGTGCGGCGGCAGGGTCTGCTGGGCCTTCTTGAAGTGATCGGACTGGACGTGCGCCGCCCCGGCGTCGCCGTCGCGGAACGCCTCGACCAGGACGTACTCTTCCGGGTCGGCCAGGCTGCGGGACCAGTCGAACCACAGGCAGCCCGGCTCGCTCCTGGTCGCCTCGGTGAACTCGGCGGAGATCTGCGGCCACTGGTCGGCGTCCTCGGGCCGAATCTGGAACTTGGCCGTGATAAAGATCATCAGTCCTCCTTGGCTGACCTGACCGGGCTGGCCGCGTCGGTACCAATGATCCCGCAGTCTCGCGGCGCGGTGTCAAGGCATCAGGCGTCTCACCAGGAGACACGAGGACACGGGACCGGCCGCGCTGGAACGGGGCTAGCGTGCGCCAGGGGCGCCAGTCGGCCCTTGATGCCTGACCGAGGCGTATCACAATTCGGCGGCAGTCTGGTGGGGGGCCTTTGCACCTTCCCCGGTCATGTCGCCGTGGACCAGGCGGTCTCCGTCAAACCCGGCCGCGGGTCTTTCCGGTCAACGGTGTCGGTGGCAGGATCGCCAGCTTGGAAGGTAAGGGGGATTGACATTGCCCTCAACAGGTGGTACAGCGGGCACGTCGGTTCATGGCCACCGCGGTATGTCCTGCGGCTGGACGATATGCCCGGCGCCGGGCCACCGTGCGGTGGCGCGGAGGGGGGTGTTCGCCGTGAGGCGAGTTGGAGTGATCGTGGCGCTCGGCGCGCTGCTGAGCATGTTCGGAGGCGCGGTGACGGCCGCCCCGGCCCTCGCCGTCGGGGGTCGGGGGGACGGATGGCAGTTCGTCGACTTCGGCCCGGGCTTCACCACCACGAACTGCGGGTTCCTGATCCAGGCAACCCAGGACGTCGACAACGTATTCATGAAGGCACTCAAGGCCCCGGACGGGTCCATGATCTTCCTGTTCACCGGCGCCGCGAAGATCACCTTCACGAACCCGGCAAACGGAAAGAGCATCTCCGAGAACACGTCAGGGCCCGGGACGATCACCGTGAATCCTGACGGTTCCGCCACCTTTGTGTCGATGGGACCCACGCCCATCGACCTCACGCCAGAGGATGCGGCGCGCTTGGGGCTGCCTGCTGTGTTCGTCTTTGCGGGCAGGGGAACGGCAACGGTCGATGCGGCCGGGAACATCGTCTCGGCGTCGATGGACGGCACCATTCTGGTGAACGTGTGCGCCGCGTTGAGTTAGGGGAAGTTCCGTTTCCTGGTCTTGCCCGTTTCCTCGTAGGCGCCAAATCCGGGCGGGTGGGTGCCGGGTCTGGGTTCGGGGAAGCCGATCGCGCAGCGACGCCCGCAGGGCGACCAGACGCGGCGGCCCGCGAGCTGGACAATCGGTTGGCGAGGAAGAGGGCTGTGCGCAGTGGCGGTCTGAGTGGCCGGGTCAGCCGGGCTGATCTGTGACACGGCTGAGGGTGTGTGGCCCGGCGTGCGCCGGGCGGGCCTCCCAAGGCTGAGCCCGGCGCTGACGCCGGCCAGCGGCGCCGCTAGGCGCCGCCTTGATCTAAGAACCGCTCATGCCTCTCAAACGTCCTGCGGCCTTCGGCCGCCTCGGGATTGTTGCCGTGATCCATCTGCGCAACAACCCCCTTGGTGCCTCTCCCTTGCCCTTACGCCTCCGTCTCCGTTGCTCCGCTGGCAGCGACATGTCCGCTACCCGCTTCTTGGCGTTCCCGCGTCCGCGATCCATGCCCTGTTTCATGACTCCACGCCTCTCAGCAGACACAACGACAGCCCCACCGCTACGGGGGGCTCACGGTGGGGCTGTCTCCATTCCCGCTGCGCCTGGTGCGCCCCTGTGGCCGGGACTCAGCGCAGCGGGGACCTATGCAGGTTCTTGGTAGCGGCTCAGGTCTCGCTCGCGGTGCGCTGGCCGCTCGGACAGATGACCGTCAAGCCAGATGCCGTCATTGGTAGCGAAACCGCAGCAGCACACGCGGAGCGCAGCGCGGCCGGATAGCTCCGCGTCGATAGCCGTCAAGCGGGCTTCGATTGGCACGCGGATAGGCGACCCAGAGCGGGCAAGCGCGAGGCTTGCGGCTAGCTCGCGCCTGGTGCGCTCAAGCTCGCCGGCCGTCAGTCTGCTGACATCATGCTCGCGCATGAGCGATCCTCGCCCGGCTCTCCTGCTCGGCCAGCACGTCATCAAGCGCGGTTTGCAGGTCGGCCCGGGCCGGGGGCACGGGGTCCTGACGGTCGAAAAACGCGATGGCACTCGTTAGCTGACGGGCGTAGTCGCGTAGTTCATATGTGGTGAGTGCGTACAGCGGATGCTTCGGCTCGTCTACGGCTGGCGGTTGCTCTGTGGCTGCGGTGGGCGGCATCGGTGGCGGTTCCTTACGGGCATGTCGGCACGGGAAGCTGATAGCCACGATGGCAGGCCAGCGGTAGCGTGATCTACGCAACCAGCCCGGACACCGGACCTGTAGAATCTGGCAACCACGTATAGAAACCCTGGTGGAGCGATGGCAAGCGACCCGTACTCCAGTCCGCTCGCGTACTTCGCCGAAGAACTAAAGCGGTTGCGCAAACGAAACGGTATGACCCAAGGTGACGTTGCCAAGGGGACCAATTACGCTCTATCGACCGTCTCGGCGTACGAGACGGGACACCTAATACCGCCATCAGACTTCGCGACGCGCGCTGACAAGTTGTTCGGAACAGACGGCCAGACGGAAGACGATGAAGGCGACCTTACGCGGCTACAGCATTTGGTCGAGCAGGTATCAGTGCGCCCGTGGTTCCGTGATCGTGTCGAGGTAGAGCGGAAAGCGACAGAGATCAAGGAATACGAATCTCATCAGATACCGGGCCTGCTGCAAACCGAGGAATACGCGCGTGCAGCGATAGCGGCAGCAAGACCAGCGCCATCTACCGAGGAGCTTGAACAGACGGTCGCGCTAAGGATGACGAGGCAACAGATCCTTGAGCTAGACGGTGATTTGCCGCTTGACCAGGAACCGACGCCACGACTTTGGGCAATAATTGACGAGTCAGCGTTGCATCACATAGCCGGTAACCCGCAGGTAATGCAAGTTCAGCGCGATCACCTCGTTAAAATGGCCCAGCAACCGAATGTCACGATTCAGATCATGCCTTTCAGTCAAGGTCTGACGTGCGCCTATGGTCGATCGTTCACCATCCTGACATCACGCTCGGGATCGGTCGTTCATGTCGAGGATGCCCGGAACGCTCGCTATCTCCGCGAGTACGAACAAGTGATGCGCTATACGACGATCTTTGACTATCTGCGAGCAAGCGCTCTAGACGACCAGAAATCCCTTCGACTCATCAAGGGTGAGAAGAAATGAAATACAATTGGCGGAAATCAAGCTATTCCGGTGATGGGGGTAGCAACTGCATCGAAGTTGCCGACGACGATAGCCGCGTGCTCGTCCGAGACACCAAGGACCGTTCCGGCCCTGTTCTCCGGTTTACTCCGGACGTATGGCGCCGGTTCGCTAAGCAGCTTAAAGCTTAGCCAGCACCACCCGAAACGATCCCCAGCGGATTCCGCTGGGGATCGTTTCGTTTACCGCCGTTTACCGTGAAAGTTCTGTGAGAGCCATCCTAAGCGGATTCGCCCCGAGGCGCCGACCAGCCTGTGGGGCGGCGTCGCCCGGAAGCGCTGAACTGTCCATCGCCCTGTCCATCACCGGGGTCCTCGTTCGTCGTCTAGATGACCAGCCAGCCAGGCAGCCGAGAACGCGAGGACGTGATGGCGATGATGATCTACGACATGACCCTGCAGTACCAGGCCGGGCGCAGCAAGACCGCCGCCGAGCAGCGGCGCGCCGACGAGCAGCTCGGCCTGATGGCCGCCGGGGTGTCACGGCTCTGGCAGCGTGCCACCCGCCCGGTCCGCGCGCTGCGCGGCTCCCGCCCGGCCCGGGTACCCGGTTATGCCCGGTGACACAATCAGCGGGTGACCGAATCCCCCGAGGCCGAATCCACAGGGGCCGAATCCATAGGGGCCGAATCCATAGGGGCCGAATCCACCGAGGCGATGCTGGCCCGGGTCCGGGCCAGCTTCGACCGCCAGACCATGATGAGCACGCTCGGCGTCGAGGTGACCGCGGTCGAGCCGGGCAAGGTCGAGATGGCGCTGCGGCACGACGACCGGTTCACCCAGCAGCACGGGTTCCTGCACGCCGGCGCGGTGGCCTCGGTGCTGGACACCGCCTGCGGCTACGCGGCGTACAGCGTCATGCCGCCGGAGGCCGCCGTGCTCACCGCGACCTTCACGATCAACCTGCTCGCGCCCGCGGCCGGGGAGCGGTTCAGGATCACAGGCGAGGTGGTGCGGGCGGGCCGCACCCTGGTGGTCTGCCGCGGCGAGGCGTTCGCCGACGGCGGCCAGCGGCCGTTCGCGGTCATGCAGGCCACCATGACCGCCGTCTTCGGCCGGCCCGGCATCAACGGCTGAGCATCAGCGGCTGAGCTGATCAGGCAGGCTGCCGAGCTCATCAGGAACGAACCCGGCCAGCTGCTCGGCGAGCGCGCGGGCCGGAGCCGAGCCGCGGTAGGCCGGGCGGGCCAGTTCGGCCCGGACCACGGACAGGCGCTGGCCCTGCACCGCCGTGCGCTCGCCGGGCGGCAGGGCCAGCACGGGCTTCAGGGCCGCGACCGCGGCGTCCAGTGCGCCCGCCCGGATCCGCGCGATGGCCAGGTCGGTGTGCGCCAGCATCTGGCACCTGCGGCTGTGCCGCTCACCCGGGCCCGGCCCGGCCGCGTACAGCCCGGTCGCGGCCTCGAGTTCGGCGGCCGCCTCAGGCAGGCCCGCCTCGGCCAGGACGAAGCCCGCGTAGTAGGACTGGGTGGCCCGGGAGAAGCCGAACTCGCCGCCGATCTCGAGCAGCTCGTCGTGGTGGTCGCGGTCCCTGGCGGCGCGCGCGGCCGCGATCGCCTGGCGCGCGCCCGCCGCGTCGCCGGCCCGCGCCGCGGCCAGGCCGCCGAACAGGTTCAGCTGCGCCGCGTTCTCGCCGTCGGCCAGGTACCCCAGTCCGCCCCGGACCAGGCCGGCGCTCTGTTCCGGGCGCCCGTTCCAGTAGGCGGCGTAGGCCGCGCACAGCCGCAGCCGGGCCATCAGCGGACGGTGATCGATGATCGAGGCGTAGGCCCAGCCGGCCCGGGTCAGTTCCTCGGCCGCCTGCGGGTAGCCGAGGTTGGTCGCCGCTGCGGCCATTAACGCGGTCAGGCAGCCCGCCAGCAGGTAGAGCTCGGCCGCGTCACGGGGCCACTGCCGTCGGCCGAGCGCCTCGAGGATCCGGTTCCTGACCCGTCGCATCTCCGTGAACAGCCCGTACGTCTCGCCCGTCAGGTACTGGCCGGACAGGCTCGTCACGTCGGCGCGGAACTGCTCCAGGGTGGCCTCGCCGATGCCCCGCTGCTCGACGCGCTCGGCGTGCTCGCTGCCTTCGTGCGCGGCCATCAGCACCTCTTGCCTGATCGCGGAAGCGCCCCCACCGGGCGCTACCAGATCGGGCGATGAGAGTCCACGGTAGGCAGGGGCGGCGCCCTCCCCCGGGCCAGGGTCGACCATGGCCGCCGGCGGCCAGGTGCCGAACTGGCCGAACGGGATCCCGAAGGCGCCGCAGTAGTAGAGCTGGTAGCGCTCGGCCGGGGCCACGGCGCCGCGTTCCCAGCGGTAGATGTTGTGGCTGATGTTGTCGGCTCCGGGCACGGAGGCGTCGCCCCTGGCCCTGGCCGCCTTGATGAGCTGACGGGCCATCTCGGACCTCGTCCAGCCGCGATCCTCGCGCTGCCGGCGCAGCCAGGCAGCGAGTTCGGATGACATAGAGCGTTATCGTAACGGCAGGCAATTCCGTCACAGCAGGCTGTGTCCGCCGTTGTCGCGGATTGTCTAGGGGTGCAGCGCGGCGGCGACCAGCCGGTCCGCCCGCGCCCGCGCGGCCGGCTCCTCGCGGATGGTGTCGGCCAGGAACTGGCCGGGATCGAGCCCCGCCTGCTCCACCTCCTTGTCCCCGCCCGCGTCCAGCCAGCGCTTGAGCTCCGGGCCGTCCACCTCGGGGTGGAACTGGAACGCCAGGTGCCTGCCGATCCGGAAGGCCTGGACCCCCGTGTCGTTGCGGGCCAGCACCGTCGCCGTCGCGGGCAGCAGGCAGCGGTCGCCGTGGAACTCCAGCCAGGGCCCGGCCGGGATCACCTCGTGATCGAGCGAGTCGACCAGCATCCAGCCGATCTCCTTGCGGTCCATGGCCTCGACCCGGCCGCCCAGCGCGGCGCAGAGCGCCTGGGCGCCGAAGCAGATCCCGAGCACGGGCACGCCCGCCCGGTCGGCCGTGCGGAGCCAGGCCAGTTCGGCCGCGATCCAGGGGTCGGGGTCGTTGACCGAGCTGACGGCGCCGAGTACCACGACGTGATCCACGCCGTCGAGCGCGGGCAGCGGGCCGTCGTCGGGGAGCAGGTGGTCGATCAGCGCGGCGCCGCGCGCCTCGAGCGCCTCGCCGATGAAGCCGGCCGAGTCCACGCCAGGGTGCCTGACTATGACCACCCGCATCATGCCCCGCCTCCGCGTGCGTTGCCGATCTAACTGATCTTGACATGCAGGCGGCTGCGCCGTTAGGCATGGCTGTGACAACGTATTGATTCTTTGGGGTACGTTGTCACAGCCATATGAATGGCGATGGGACGGGGGCGGGCTTAAGACGGGCCGTAGCCCGCCTGGCCGAGCAGGTGGCGGAGGTCGACCACCAGCTGGGTGTCGATGTCCTTGCCGACGGGCGGCTCGAAGATCGCCCGTTCGGAACCTACCGTGACGGTGACCTTGCCGTCGTGGTGGACGGTGACCGTGCCGACCGCCTCCAGCAGCGACGTCACGGCGTGCCACTCGATGTTGTGGCTGGCGGGATGCTGGAAGATCTGGCGCAGCGTGTTCCGGTGGTGGTTGTCGAGGTGGGGTGACTCCGGCGAGGATGACATCCGTGCTCCCTTCTGGCCCGACCCTACGCCCATCGCCCGGCCATGTGCTCGTCGTCGGGGTGGACGGCGTCCGGTTCGACCTGGTGGGGCCGGACACCGCGCCGTCGGTCTGGGGACTCGGCCAGGCCGGCTTCCTGGCCCCGGTGCCGGTCGGCGAGGCGACACCGACCTGGTCCGGGCCGTGCTGGGCGACGATCGCCACCGGCACCGGGGTGGCCGGGCACGGCATCACCGGCAACGACCTGACCGGCCACCGGCTGGCCGAGCATCCCGACTTCGTGACCCGGGCCACCCGGGCCGGGCTGCCGACGCTGCTCGCGGTCAGCGGGTGGCCGCTGCTGGCGCTGCCCGAGGACGGCGGTCCGCTGTTCGCCGAGGCCACCTGGCGGGAGTTCGCCGCCGTGCCGGCGACCAGCCTGGCCTGGGACAGCCGCGACGAGTCCAGCCTGGCCAGCTGGGACACCGCCGACGAGGCCACCACCGGAGTCGCCGCGGCGATCCTGGCCCAGGAGGCCCCCCGGGTGTCGTTCGTCTATCTCGGCGGCGTCGACATCACCGGCCACGTGACCGGCGCGGGGGCCGCCTACCGGACGGCGGTGCGGGCCGCCGACCGGCGGGTCGGGCGGCTGGTGGCGGCGGTCCGCTCCCGCCCGTCCTGGGCGCGGGAGAACTGGACGATCGTGGTCCTCACCGACCACGGGCACCTCGACGGGGGCGGGCACGGCGGACGCGAGCCCGAGGTCGCGACCGCCTGGGCCGCCGCCGCCGGCCCCGGCATCCGGCCGGGCGCCCCGCCGCTGATCACCCGCCAGCAGGAGGTCGCGCCGCTGGTCCTGGCCGCGGCCGGGTGCCCGGGGCATGCCGGGTGACCAGCGCGTCGAGGGTGAGGGCGCAGGCCAGCACGATCCCGGTGCCGACCGCGGCTCCCCCCACGACGTCGGTGAAGTAGTGCGCGGCCTGGGCCACCGTCGCGACGGCCACCGCGCTCGCCGCCAGCAGCGCGGCCAGGGCCAGCAGCAGCCGGGCCGGGCCGGGCACGCGGTGCCCGGGCGGATCGGCGAGCAGGACCGCGCAGGCGCCGGCCAGCGCGAACACGGCCGTGACGTGCCCGCTGGGGAAGCTCAGCGCGCCCAGCATGGTCCGGCCGACGAGCGGCTTGAGCCCGTACTCGGCCAGGCCGATCCCGGCGGGCACCACCACGGCGGCCAGCACGGCGCCGGACCACCTGCGGGCCAGCACGCAGGCCAGCACCAGCGCCGCGGTCATCAGGCTCACCGGTACCAGCGTGCCGGCCGCGACCAGGAAACGCAGGACCGGCGGATACTGGTCGAAGGCGGACTGGATCCGCGCGTCGGCCGCCGAGTCCAGCCACCCGGTCCGCCAGTGGCCCGCCAGGCTCAGCCCGAAAGCCGCCGTCACCGCCGCGCAGGCCGCCAGCACCGCGGCCGCGGGCCGGCGCAGCGGCCCGGGCAGCAGCCGCGCCGGCGCCGCCTCGCGCCCGGACGCCCGCCCCTGCCGTGCCCCCCACCGCATCCGGCCATGGTACGCAGGCCGGGCGCGGAAACTACAGCCCCTGAGCCGGGCGCAACGGGACAAAGCGCCTGGCCTTGCTGGTCAGGGGACCGTCAGGATCCGCGGGCCGTCCGCGGTGACCGCCACCGTGTGCTCGGCGTGAGCGGCCCGGCTGCCGTCGCCGCTGTGGATCGTCCAGCCGTCGCGGGCGATCCGGTAGACGTCCCTGCCGCCGGCCAGGAACCACGGCTCGATGGCGATGACCAGCCCGGGGACGAGCCGGCGGCCGCGCCGGGGCGGTCCCTCGTTGGGGATGTGCGGATCCTCGTGCATGGCCCGGCCGACGCCGTGGCCGCCGAAGTCGGTGCAGATCCCGTAACCCGCCGCGCGCCCGGCGGCGCCGATGGCCGCGGAGATGTCCCCGATCCGCGCGCCGGGAACCGCCGCGGCGATGCCCGCCCGCAGGGCGTCCCGGGTGACGGCGATCAGGCGGGCGTCGGCCGGTCCCGGCGGCCCGATGGTGAAGGAGACCGCGGCGTCGGCCGCCCAGCCGTCGAGGACGGCGCCGCAGTCCACGCTGAGCAGGTCGCCGTCGGCCAGCTTGTACCGGCCGGGGATGCCGTGCAGCGCGGCGTCGTTCACGGAGGCGCAGATGGCCGCCGGGAACGGCACCGGGGCGAACCGGGGCTGGTAGCCGAGGAACGGCGAGGAGGCCCCCGCCCGGGCCAGCACGTCCCGGGCCACCTCGTCCAGCTCGGCCAGCCGCATCCCGGCCTTCGCCTGGTCCTGGACGGCGGCCAGGATCTGCGCGACCACCCGCCCGGCGCCGCGCATCGCCTCGATCTCTCCCGGTGTCTTGATCTCGACCACGCGCCCTGTCCCTCCCTTTGCGGGATAACTATACCGGTATTACTATCACGGTATGGTCCGACCGCCACTGACCCGCCTGGAACACGAACGGGGGCAACGGCTCGGCATGATGCTGCGCGAGGCGCGCGGGCCGCGCAGCATGGCCGAGATCGCCGCCGCCTCCGGCGTTCCCGCGGAAACGCTGCGCAAGATCGAGACCGGCCGCATCGCCACCCCCGCGTTCTTCACCGTGGCCGCGCTGGCCGGCGCGCTTGGCCTGTCCCTGGAGGAGATCGCCCGGGCATGTTCGGAGGCGGACGAGGCGCTCAGCGCCTGACGTTCCGTGTTCGGCTCATGACGAAGGCGATATCAGCCGTACGGACGATGCCAGCCGGCCCGGCGTGGTGCAGAATCTACGTATATGGGTTTTCGGGGAAATCCATTAACGGGACAGATTCCGCCTCACGGGGGTGAAGCGACATGACGAGTTCCTCGCTGGCCACACTGGCCAGGCGAGCCGCTGACCTAGGCAATCCGCTGCCCTGCAGCGACAATACGCAGCTGTGGTTCTCGGACCAGCCCGCCGATCTCGAGCTGGCCAAGGCGCTGTGCGAGACGTGCCCGCTGCGGCGGCCGTGCCTGGCGGGCGCGGTCGAGCGTGGCGAGCCGTGCGGCGTCTGGGGCGGTGAGATATTCGAGAGGGGCCGGATCATCGCCTACAAGCGGCCGCGCGGCAACCCGGGCCGGCGGGCGCGGGCCAGTTGACACCCGGTCCGGTCCGGGACATGGTGGGTGCCGAACGGACTGGCCCTTAGCCCTGGCGTCGGAGGGATTCCCTGCCATGCCTGTGATCCCCCTGCCGTGCCTGTGATCCCCTGCCGTGCCTGTGATCCCGGCCGAGGCCGATATCCGCTGCCCGGCCGAGGCGATCTTCGACCTGATCATCGACTTCCGCGGCCAGGACCGCTGGCTCGCCAAGTCCTCGTCCTTCCGCGGCACCAGCGAGATCTCCTCGGACCCGGTGGCCCTCGGGACGACGTACCGCGAGCCCGGGCCGTTTGGGGTCAGGAACGGCACGGTCACCGAGTTCGAGCGGCCGGCCAGGATCACCTTCGAGCAGCCGATGACGATGCGGCTGCACGCCGGGACCGCGGACGTGACCTTGCGTTACACGCTCACGCCGGGCTCCGGCTCGACACACTCGGCGCGGCCGTGGCCGCCGTCACCAGCCTGCTTGGCCTGTTCGCCCAGTGGTCCGTGCAGCCGATCGCCGCGCAGACGACCAGGGAGGCCGACCGCTGGGAACCTGGGTTCTTCGACAGCACCGTACTGACCGCGGCCACCGCGGCCCTGCTGGCGTTCGCGATCGGCGTCCTGGCCGGCGCGCTGATCAGGCGCGTGGTGGCCGCGATGGCCGTCACCGCGGCCGCTGCCATCACGACCGCCGGCCTGACCTACAACCGGCTGCACTACTGGCTGGTGAGCCAGGGCCTCCGGCTGGCCCCGACCAGGCCTTCGGCGCCAATCCCCGGGTCGGGATCCGGTACCGGCGGGCGTGACCCGGGCGGGCGCGAACAAGACTGTCGATGGCGGCCGGGACGAACCGCTGCGTATCATTTCGTAGCCGTTCATCCGCCGCATCTTGTGGCCACCCGGGCACCCTGCAAAACTCCCCGATATGGCACAGAATCAGACGCCGGACTCCGCCGGCGTGAGCAGGCGCGGGCTGCTGAAGGCCGGAGCGCTCGCGGCAGCCGTGGCCCCGGCGGCGTCCTGGCACCGGTCCGCCCCTCATCGACCGGCGGCACCGGGCCGGGCCGGGCTTCGGCGCCCGGGTTCGCTGCCCGACCCGCGGCGGCCTGCGGGCACCGACGCGATCCCGCAGATCGAGCACATCGTCGTGGTGATGATGGAAAATCACTCTTACGACAACCATCTCGGCATGCTGCGCCGCCGCGGCGCGGACGGCTTCCGGCTCGGCCGGGACGGACTGCCCTTGGCGTCGAACCCGTACCCGGACGGCCGGATCCAGCACGCCTTCCGCATGCCGACCACGTGCCAGCTTTCCGGCCACCCGGCGCAGGACTGGCTGGCCAGCCACGTCCAGTACGACAGCGGCCGGCTGGACGGCTTCGTCGCCTCCGGCAGCGGCCCGGTCTCGATGGGCTACTGGGAGCGGGCCGACCTGCCGTTCTACTACTCGCTCGCCTCGACGTTCCCGATCGCGGACCGGTATTTCAGCTCGGTGCTCGGGCAGACCTACCCGAACCGGCGTTACCTGCTGGCGGCCACGTCGATCGGCCAGGTCGACGACACGCTCCCGGGGCAGGCCGACTACCCGGCCGGAGGCACCATCTTCGACCGGCTCGACGCGCACGGGATCACCTGGAAGGACTACTTCACGAACCTGGCCACGCCCGAGCTCTTCCCCCCGCTCTTCCTCAAGAACCAGGGTACGAAGATCGTCCCCGTCGCCGGGTTCTTCACCGACGCGGCGGCCGGGACCCTGCCCGGCTTCTGCCTGGTCGAGCCGCAATACGGCACCCAGGACGAGGAGAACCCGCAGAACATCGCCCGGGGGGAGGCGTTCGCCGCGCAGGTGATCAACGCGGTGATGGCGGGCCCGGCCTGGCATCGCACGCTGCTGATCTGGACGTTCGACGAGCACGGCGGGTACTACGACCACGTGCCCCCGCCCCGGGCCGTGCCGCCCGACGACATCCCGCCCGCCGCCCCCGCCGGGCAGTCGGCCTACGACGGATTCGGCCGGTACGGATTCCGGGTCCCGTGCGCGATCGTGTCCCCGTGGGCCCGGCCGCGGTACGTCTCCCACCGGGTCTTCGACCACGCCAGCATCTGCAAGCTGGTGGAGACCAAGTGGAACCTGCCCGCGATGACCTACCGGGACGCCAACGCCGCCGACATGCTCGACATGATCGACCTGCGGCGGCCCGCGTTCCGCGCGCCGCCGCGCCTGGCCGCCCCGCTGCTGGACACCGACCCCGGAGCGCTCGCGTGCGACGCGAGCGGCCCGGGCGTGATCCCGCCGCCGGGTTCGGTCACCGGTCCGCACACCGCCGCAGCGGGATAGCGGCCCCCGCTGGCCCCGCCCGCGCGGGAAATACCCGGCCCCCCGTACTCCGGGCCAGACAATTTTCCCGAACGGCCCGTGGTTACCGCCCCGCAGCGCGGCCCGGAGCGGCGTCTGGCGGCGCCGCGTCCGGCGGCCGGCCGCGACAGGACCGCGCGGTTCAGGTCACGGCCTGAGCAGCGGCCGGAGGTCGTCGAGCCGGTCGAACAAGTGCCACACGTACGCCGAGGAGCCCCGCTCACGGTGCGGGTGCAGATCGGCCAGCGCGGGGTCCTGGCGGTAGCTGTCGAAGGCCGCCCTGGACTCCCACTCGACCAGGATGAGCGCCTGGCGGGGGGTGATGTCGCCGGCCACGCTTTCCCGGAACCGGCCAAGCGCCACCACGCGTCCTCCGTGCCGGGCCACCTCGCCGGCCGACCGGCGTGAGTAGGCCAGGTATTCCTCCCGGTCGGCGACATCGAACAGGTTCAGCGCGTAGACCTTCGTCTCATCGTCTGCCACATCCAGACTCTAGGCGCCATCATCGGAGAATGTCAGTGGGCGGATTACCAAAGCAGAACGTGTTCCAGCAGGCCACCGGTTACCAGGCCCCCGTGTGGCCGCCCGCCGACGGGCAGCAGCGCCCGATGATGCACTTGGGAACATGACAGCTGAGCAGGAGGCACCGCGCGTGGTCAGCGCCAGCAACGAGATCGCGGCCGGGCCGGGACCGATCTTCGAGCTGATCGCGGATCCGTCCCAGCAGCCGCGCTGGGACGGAAACGACAACCTGGCCGGGGCGCCCGCCGGGCAGCGGGTCCGCCGCACCGGGGATGTGTTCACGATGACGCTGACCCGGGGCGGCGTCCGGGAGAACCACGTGGTCGAGTTCGAGGAAGGCCGCCGGATCGCCTGGCGGCCCGCCGAGCCAGGGCAGGAGCCGCCCGGGCACCTGTGGCGATGGGAACTCGAGCCAGCCGGCCCGTCACGCACCCGGGTCACCTGCACCTACGACTGGACCGGGCTGACCGATGAGAACCGCTTGCCGCGGGCCCGGGCGACCACGGCCGCCAAGCTCCTGGCCTCACTCGACCGGCTCGCGGCCCTGGCCGAAGGATCCTGACCGCCCGCCGCTCACGGCGAGTCAGGCACCGGAGGCCTTCTCGGAGAACCGCGCCTCGCCAGTGGCCAATCATATCGTACTTGTGTTCTAATTGAAGGCATGGGTCGAACACGTGAGCCGGGCCGCCGGCCGCATGCCGTCCGGTCGGGCCCGCCCGGCCCCGGCGACTGCTGACAGCTGCCGGAGGCTGCCTCACGCGCATGTCCCGCACCGGCACTCGCCAGGAGTGCCCAGTTCAGGTCATGTGTCAGGGGTGGTAGTGACGAACGAGCGATTCGAAAATTTTATCGATGATAACGATGAGTGGTTCTCGGACATAGAACTCAGAGCCATCGATCTGGAAAAGGAGCTTTCCGAGTGGCGGGAGTCGCGGGCCCGCGAGCTCGCCGCATCGGCGCAGCGCCGGGAACATGAGCACGACACCGCGGAGGCCGCGTATCTGCGGGAACGTGAGCGGGAACGTGAGCGGGAGCGGGTGGAGACCGGCCACGGGCGCAATCCCGGCCGGACCTCGGCTGCGCGGCCGCGCCCCAGGCCCGCGGCCGGGCATGCCTGGCCCGTCACGGACAACGGGCGGCGTCCGGCCAAGGACCGGACCCGGGCGCTCGTCGACCGGGGCCGGCGCACGGCCCGGCAGCGACGTTCCCGGGGCGGCCGCAAGATCGCGATCGCATCCGCGGCCGGCCTGATCGTGCTCATCGCCGGCGGGATGATCGTGTTCAGGCACGGCCCGTCCTGGCCGCCGGGCGTGGCGACGGTGAAAAGCGAAATCGCCGCCGCCTGCCAGAACCCGAACGTCGTTTCCGAACCGAGCCAGGTCAATTTCGCCTGCGGCCAGGACACCAGCCAGATTCTGTGGGTGTTCGCGCTGATGACGAGCAACGACAATCCCGGCTATGCCGACCCCAAGACGGGCAGGAAGGGGCTCGAGCCCATCGCTCCCGCTCAGGGCGGCCAGATCGCCTGGTCACTGAACCTGCATCACCCGTACAACCCGTTCAACGCGATCGACAGCCTTCAGGTGGCGGCCCGGGCCGTCAACAACATCATCGGCGGGGCGACGCTGACCGGCGCCAACGGCAGCCCGGCCGTCCAGCCGGGGCTGGAGAGCAAGCCGGCGAACTGCGCCAGGTACACCGGATCGTCGGCCATGATCACGCACGCTGGCTTCCCGAGCCTGTGCGCCAGCCCGGTGATCAGCCGGGCAGGCCAGGCTGCGCTCGTGGCCGACGTGTACCAGCAGTGGATGGTCGGCGCCACCGCAGTGGCCGCGCAGGACGTGAGCGTGATGTTCCAGAACGCCGGCAACCCCGGCGACCCGCAGGTCCAGGCCATCCTCAAATCCCTGCCGAACCCGGGCAGGTAAAGACGTCAATAAAGAAGCCGACGTGGCAGCAGGCGACCGCGCTGGTGAGCCTGAGCACCTGCGGAGCGGTGACTGGATTCACCTTCGCCCACGCCGCGGTGGCCGACATGACGTCTCCGGCTAGCCTGCCGGTGCACTTGATGGCGCTGGACAAGCCGGCCTCGCCGGCCTCGTCGGGCGACAGCGCGCTGCGGTCGGCGATCGTGAGCGTGGCCAGGTACTACCTGCAGATGGCGCAGAGTAAGGCGCCAGCCGAAATGGAAGCGCTCATCTGGCGGGCTGACAGCGCCGATGGCGTCGACCACGGCCAGTCGTGCGCGGCGTTCGCCAGCCTCACGCTGGCGCTCGGCGCCCAGGCGGCCGGCCAGCAGAGCTGGGCGACCGGGGGCGGCTCCTACCCGTGGCCACTGCATCAGTGGGCCGATGTCCGCGTGCAGCCCAACCCGGCATCGCCGGACGTGGTGTCGATGCTGCAGGACGCGCAGGCGCATCACCGCTGGCATCCGCTCGGCGACGGCTACCGGCCGCAGCCGGGCGACTGGGTGCTGTTCGACGGGCACGTCGAGGTGGTCACCAGGTACGCCGGCGCCGCCCTGTATACCGTCGGCGGAGACTCGCGGCCGAACCTCACGGTCAACGCGCACAAATTCCCGGCCCCGCTCGCCGCCCAGGGCGTCCTCGGATTCGTCAACAACGGCGAGCTGGCCAGTACGGCCGGCCACCACGGCCAGTCCGCCGCGGGCGGCTCGCAGGCTGCGGCCGACGCGGCCCGGGTGCCAGGGGTACCGCAGGTGGCGGACGTGGCGGCCCAGGAGCACGGGTCGGCGGCGATCCCGGGGACGGTCACGTCGACGCCCGGTTCCGGCCGTCACGCGCCGACCCCGGGCGGGCACAGCGGCTCGCCGTCCTACCGCAAGCACGACCCGCAGCCGGCCGGAGTGCCGGGCACGGCCGCGCAGCAGGCGTTCATCGGCCTGGTGGCGCCGGGCGCGATCGCGGCGCAGCAGCGGTACGGCATCCCGGCGGCGGTGACGATCGCCCAGGCCATCGACGAATCGGGCTGGGGGCAGAGCGAGCTCGCGACGGCGGATCACAACCTGTTCGGGATCAAGGGAACCGGCCCGGCCGGCAGTCACGCGCGGCCGACGCAGGAGTACGAGAACGGCGGCTGGGTCACCCGCGCCACGCCGTTCCGGGTGTACCGCAACATCGCGGAGAGCATCGCGGACCACGGCCGGCTCCTGGCCACGAGCCAGGCGTACCAGCACGCCATGGCCAACCGCCACGTGCCCGACGCGTTCGCCGCCGCCCTCACCGGCGTCTACGCCACCGACCCGGACTACGGCTCCAGCCTGATCGCGCTGATGCGGCTGTACAACCTGTACCGCTACCACTCAGCCGCGCCGGCCGTAGCCCAGGAGCCCCAGGCGACGGGCCAGCAGGCGCTGGCGCCGCTTGCGGCGGTGCCGGGCGTCCCGGCTACCGGGACCTCGGACGCGCCCGCAGGCACGGTCGTTCCTAGCACGGTGAGCATTCCGGGGGTGGCGAGCGCTCTCGCCGCCGGCGCGGTACGGGCGCGCGCGGCCGGGAACGGACGGAGGGGCAGCGGGTCACGGGCCAGCGCGCGGGACACCGAGGTCCCGACGGGACGGCGGCCGGGGCCGCGGATCGTGCCCAGGGGTTCGCGGATGAGCGCCCGCCGCTATGTGCCGCAGATTCCGCAGGCGATCACCGCCGATTTCGCGGCGACGGCCAAGGCGCCGCTGACCCGGGCGCAGCCGCTGTACCAGGACGTGGCCGACCGCAGCGGAATCCCCTGGGAACTGCTGGCGGCCTGCGACTGGATGCAGTGTCAGGCCCAGCCGCGTTTCTCGCCGGTGCACGGCGAGAAGCTAGGCAGCGCCAATCCGGACGGCACTGTCTTCCGGACCAAATCCGCGGCGCTGGCCCAGTGCGCCTGCGACCTGATCGAGCTGGCCGACGCGGTCTACCTGATCGACGTGACCGCGGGGCGGGCGCTGTCGGTCCGGGATCTGGCCAACGTGTTCGCCGCATTCCGGTGGGGCGGCCTGCTCCAGGCGCACGGCATCTCGGCCATGGAATTCCCGTACTCGGTCGCGGGCCTGACCGCCCAGCACGTGAAGATGCGCTGGCCCGACATCAGCGAGCCGCACGCGCCGGACAAGCCGGGCACACGATTCCGGCTGCCGTTCGGGGCCGTACCCGCGGTGCTGAGCCTGGGTTACCGGGCCGTGGCCTAGCCTCGGACTGCGTCCCGTAACAGCGGAATTTCCGCCTCTCCCTGCCCGGCAGCCGGAGGTTAACCTGCGCGGACGCCGCCACCGGCCAGGCCCGGACAGCCGCCACCCGCCTGCCCGCTTGCCGGGATCGCCTCGTTACTGGAACGATGGGCGCGTGAAGCTAGGGATCTTGTGCGGTGGCGGCCCGGCCCCGGGGATGAACTCGGTCATCTCTGCGGCCACGATCGAGGCCCGGAACTCCGGGTGGGACGTCCTGGGGATCATGGACGGCTTCCAGCACCTCATCGAGGGCCAGGTCGAGGAGGCGCGGCCGCTGTCCATCACGGACGTGTCGAGGATCCACGTCCAGGGCGGGTCGATCCTGCGGACCTCGCGGGCCAACCCGACGGTGCGAGACGAGGACGCCGCCGACCCGGACTGGAGGCTGCACGCCTGTCTGGCGTCGCTGCAGAAGCTGGGGATCGACGCGCTCGTGACGATCGGCGGGGACGATACCGCGTTCTCGGCGTCCCGGCTGGCCGAGGTGGCCGCGGGGGGACTGCGCGTGGTGCACGTGCCGAAGACCATCGACAACGACCTGCCGTTGCCGGGCGGCACGCCGACCTTCGGCTTCGAGACCGCGAGAAGCGTGGGTGTCCAGCTCGTCAACAACCTGATGACCGACGCCATCACCACCCAGCGGTGGTACCTGGTAGTGGCCATGGGCCGCTCGGCCGGCCACCTGGCCGTGGGCATCGGGAAGTCGGCCGGGGCCACCCTCACGCTGATCGCCGAGGAGTTCCCCCGCGACGAGCCCATCCGGCTGTCGCGCCTAGTGGACGCCCTCGAGACCTCGATGCTCAAGCGGATCGCCCACGGCCGCCCGTTCGGCGTGGCGGTGCTCGCCGAGGGCATCGGCCTGCGCCTCCCCATGGACGAGCTCGCCAAGGCCATGCCGGAGATCGAGCGAGACGAGCACGGCCACGTCCGGCTGGCCGAGCTCGAGCTGGACCGCCTGCTGGCCAAGCTGGTCAAGGACCGCTTCAAGGAGCGAGGGCAGAGCGTCACGGTCGAGGGCAAGAACATCGGCTACGAGCTCCGGTGCGCGCCCCCCATCCCGTTCGACATCGAGTACACCCGCGACCTCGGCTACAGCGCCGTCGACTACCTGAAGCGGGTACTGGAGGGCGACGAGCCCGGCGGCATGGTCACGATCCAGGAGGGACACATGGTGCCGCTGCCCTTCGGGTCGTTCACCGACCCCGAGACGGGGCGGGTGCGGATCCGGCTGGTGAACGTCGAGTCGAGCTCGTACCGGGTGGCCCGCGAGTACATGATCCGGCTGGACCGCGAGGACCTCGAGGATCCGGACAAGCTTCGCCCGATCGCAGCGGCCTCAGGGCTTACGCCCAGCGCCTTCCGCGACCGGTACGGCTATCTGGCCGAGGGCTGGTAGAGGAACCGAGCGGATGTCGCGTGCTGTCTCGCGTCGTATCAGCACCGGTTCACGATGAACGGCCGCAGGCTCCCCGCGCAACCGGATTTTGCGGGGCGCCATGGTTCTCGCTGTACCCCATCATGGGTATCACCGCCAGCGGCACAGTGTCCTGGCGCACATGCGTGGAGGCAGCGTGGCCATCATCCGGGTGGGTATGGTCGGTGCCGGGTGGATCGCGCAGGAGCACCGGCGTGTCCTGGATTCCGCGGCGGACGCCGAGCTCATGGCGGTGTGCGACATCGACCGCGAGCGAGCCGAGACCCTGGCCGCGGGCACCGGCGCGCGAATCTACCTGGACTGGCGCGACCTGCTCGACCGCGAGGACATCGGGGCGCTGATCGTCTGCACCCCGCCCCGTGCCCACCGGGAACCGGCCGTCGCCGCCTTGAGCCACGGGGTGCCCGTCTACCTGGAGAAGCCCATCGCCCGCACGCCCGAGGACGCCGCGGAGATCGTGGCGGTAGCCGCCCGGACCGGCGCCGTCTGCGCGGTCGGCTACCAGTGGCACGCACTCGACCTGCTCGAGGACCTGCCCGGGCTCCTGACGGGCCAGCAGGTCGGGCTCCTGCTCGGAACGAACATCGGGCCGGCGCGGAGCCGTCCGTGGTTCGTCGACATGCGCGCGGGCGGCGGAAACCTGCTTGAGCGCGGCAGCCATCACCTGGACCTGGCCAGGGCCATCGCGGGCGAGGTGGTGGCGGTCCAGGCCGCTGCCTCGCGGGTCCGGCTCGCCCGCAGCGCCGGGGAAGCCGGGGACATCGACGATGCTCTCACGATCATGCTCGAACTCGCCTCCGGCGCGCTGGCGACGGTCGTGGTCGCCTGGACCCGGCCGGGTCAGCCGGGAACCTACGGCCTGGACATCATCGCGTCCGATGCGACGCTCAGGCTCGCCCTCGACCCCGACTTCACCCTCTCCGGCGTGAGCCGGGGCCAGCCGGTGACCCGCCGCGCCGCATCTCACCCGTTCGAGCGGTCGGTGCGCCGCTTCCTGGACGCCGTCAGCGAGCGCAATCCGGCGGCAGTGGCCTGCACGCCGCCGGACGCAGCCGCCACGCTCGCGGTGGCGACCGCGGCCGAGCAAGCCTTGCAGACCTCGCGGGCCATCCAGGTCGGGACCATCTGACCGGGCCGGGCGGGCACCGCGACCCGGCGCGGACCAGGCGTGCCTGCAGCTGGGCGGCGTAGTCCTGCCCGAGCTGGCGTCAGCGCCGGGCACGGCGGGAGACTGATGTCATGGCAGCCTGGGAGAAGCCGGTCTCCGGCACCACCCCGCCGGTCGGGCGCACCGAGGCGTGGGCCGCCGCGAACCCGCGGTCGAAATCCTTGTCACAGCGCGCGTGCCGGGTGCTGCCCGGCGGGGTCACCCATGACGTGCGGCGGGCAGCGCCGTTCCCGCTGGCCGTCGCGCGGGCCGAAGGCGCGCGCAAGTGGGATCTCGACGGGCACGAGATCATCTGCTACGTGATGGGCCACGGCGCCCTGCTTCTCGGGCATGGCGACCCGGCAGTGGTGGCAGCCGTGCGCCACCAGGCGACGCTCGCGTTCCACCCAGGCGCGTGCCACGAGCTGGAATGCGCGTGGGCCGAGATGGTCGTGGAACTGGTGCCGTCGGCCGAGCTTGTCCGGTTCACCGCCAGCGGAACGGAGGCCTCGCTGCTGGCACTGCGGCTGGCCCGGGCGGCCACCGGCCGGCCGCGGGTGGTCAAGCTGGCCGGTCATTTCCACGGCTGGCACGATCAGGTCTCCTTCGGCACGGACCCGCCGTTCCGCGGGCCGGACACCGCCGGGGTTCCCGGCGTGCTCGGGCATGTGGTCACCGTGGTACCGGCGGATGCGCAGGCGCTGGCGGACGTGCTCCAGGGCGGCGACGTCGCGGCCGTCATCCTCGAGCCGTCCGGCGCGGCGTGGGGCACCGTGCCGCTCCCCGCCGGGCTGCTCGTCACGGTGCGCGAGCTGACTGCCGCCAGCGGGACGGTGCTGGTCTTCGACGAGGTGGTCTCCGGCTTCCGCTGGTCACCCGGGGGCGTGCAGGCCGTGGCCGGGGTGACACCCGACCTCACCGTGCTCGGGAAGATCCTGGCTGGCGGGATGCCGGGCGGCGCCGTGGCCGGCCGGGCGGAACTGATGGAGCACCTCTCGCTCCCCGGTGATGACCAGCGCCGCGTCGCCCATCCCGGCACTCACAACGCGCATCCGGTCTCGGCTGCCGCCGGGCTCGCCGCGCTACGCCAGTGCCGCTCGGGGGAGCCGCAGGAGCACGCGGCCGGGCTCGCAGCCGCCCTTCGCGCCGGGCTGACGTCGGTCCTGGCCGAAGCGGGCGTGCCCGGACGGGCTTATGGCGAAAGCTCGACCTTCCACTTGCTGATCGGCCACGCCGGGGAGCCGGAGCAGGCCGGCCTGCAGGCGCTCAAGGCCGCCGGAATGAGCCCGGAACTGTCCGCCGAACTGCACAACGGCATGCTGCTCGAAGGCGTGCATCTCTTCCACGGATCCGGTTTCCTGAGCGCCGCCCATACCGAGCAGGACGTCGAGCGCACCGTGGCGGCGTTTGCCGCCACGCTGGCCCGTCTCCCGGCTGGCCTGCTGCCGTGACCGATCTCGCCATTGCGGGAGGCCGGGTCGTCGATCCGTCGCGGGGAATCGACGACAGCCTCGGTGTCGCCATCACCGGCGGCCGCCTGACCGGGCTCGGTGATGTGGGACCGGCCGCCGAGACGATCGAGGCCAGCGGCCTGGTGCTGGTGCCGGGCCTGGTCGACCTGCACACTCACCTGTACGACGGCGTCTCCCACTACGGCATAGACCCGGACGCGAACTGCCTGCGCCGGGGGGTCACCACCGCTGTCGATGCCGGCTCGGCAGGCGCCCAGACCTTTCCCGGGTTCCGGCGCTATGTCATCGAGCGAGCGCAGACGCGGATACTCGCCTTCCTCCACGTCGCTGTTCAGGGGATGATCACGCCCCTGGTCGGCGAGCTTGAAGATCTCCGCTGGGCCTCACCCGCTCAGGCCATCGGGCGGGCTCGCGAGCACCCGGATGTGATCGTCGGCGTGAAGGTGCGGCTGGGGTATCAGATGGTCGGCGACGATCCCGGACCGGCCCTGAGGCTTGCCCGCCAGGCGTCTGAGCAGCTCGGCCTGCCGTTGATGGTGCACATCATCGATATGCGCCGGCCCATCAGCTGGCTGCTCACCCAGCTGGGTGAGGGCGACATCGTCACGCACTGCTTCCACGCCAACGAGGGCGGGATCCTCGGGCCGGACGGCCGCCTGTACCCCGAGGTGGCCCGAGCCCGGGCGCGCGGGGTTCTGTTCGATGTCGGCCACGGTGCGGGCAGTTTCGCTTACCGGGTCGCCAAGGCCGCCTTGGCGCAGGACTTCCCGCCCGATACGGTGTCGAGCGACCTGCACGCGCACAACGTGGCCGGGCCCGTGTACGACCAGGCCACCACCCTGTCCAAGCTGCTTCACTGCGGGATGAGCCTGGCGGAGGTGATCACCGCGGCAACCGCCGCGCCCGCGGCGGCCATCCGGCGCGGCAGCGAGATCGGCTCGCTGGCGCCGGGCTCCCAGGCCGACCTGACCGGGGTCGAGCTCCGTACCGGCCGGTGGGTACTTCCCGACGGCGCTGGCCACAGCGAGGCCGTGCCGACGCTCGTCATTCCCCGGCTGGTCGTCCGCGCGGGGCAGGCCTACCGGCTCGATCCGGTCATCCCGGGACCGGTCGCTCCCCCCGGGCCGGCTCGCGAGCGCGGTCCCGGCGCGGCCTTCCCCGTCACGACGTGGTCCCGGCCCGTCGGCATCCTGGCGGTCACGGGCGGCACGGTGGTGACGCCGGACGGGACACGGCGGGCCGACGTGGTGATCAGGGACGGCACGATCATCGCGCTGGCGGGCGCGGGCGGCGCGCCCGCGGAGGCTGAGCGGCTCGACGCCACCGGCTGCTTCGTGCTGCCCGGAGGGGTGGACCCGCACTGCCACATCATGACCGACGTGGCCGCGGCCACCAGGGCGGCGGCCCTCGGCGGCACCACCACCGTGTTGTCGTTCACCAACCCCGGTCCCGGCGAGGAAGCGGTCGCGTGCCTGCTGCGCCGCCGCGACGAGCTTGCGGGCGCCCATCCCGCGGTGGACGTGGGACTGCACGCCATGCTCTACCGGCCAGACCAGGTGGTCCCGGCGGACCTGCGGGCCCTCGCAGACGCCGGGGTGTCCGGGATCAAGGTCTTCCTCGCCTACCCCGAACTGGGCATCATGTGGTCCACGCGCGGGCTGTTCGAGCTGATGACCGCGGCTGCCCGCCAGGGGCTGGTGGTCCAGGTCCACTGCGAAGACGGCCAGACGATAGCAGGGCTGGCCGCAGCGGCGACCGCGGCCGGCCGCACCGGGCCGGGGCTGTTCGCGGAGACCCGCCCCCCGGAGGCGGAGGCAGCCTCGGTGGCGCTGGTGCTGAACACGGCGGGGATCACCGGGGCCACGTGCTACCTCACTCACCTGTCCTGCTCGCAGACCCTGGACCAGGTCCGCCTGGCGCGCCATCGCGGCTCGCCGGCGCTGTACGGCGAAGTCTGCCTGCACCACCTCCTGCTGGATGACCGCTGCTATCAGCGCACCGACGCCGAGCGCTATCTCGTGGCCCCGCCGCTGCGGCCGCCCGGTCACGCCGAGGCGCTATGGCAGGCCCTGGCCGACGGGACCCTCGATACGGTGGGCTCGGATCACTGCCAGGAACGCTCGCGGACCCCCGGGGAGTTCACCCCGGACGGGCGGGGTTACTGCTACGGGATCGCGGGCATCGGGGCGCGGCTCCCGCTGCTCCTGTCGCGTGGCCTGGCCCGCGGCCTGCCGATCGAGCGGCTTGCCGAGGTCGCCTCGGCGAATCCAGCCCGGGCCTTCGGCCACTATCCGCGCAAGGGAGTCCTGGCCCCGGGCTCCGATGCCGACCTGCTGATCTGGGATCCGGCCGCCGAGACCACTATCACGCCGGATACCTTCGACGACGGCACGGGTGACAGCGTGTACCTGGGTGAACGGCTGTCCGGGCACGTGCGGGATGTCCTGCTCGGCGGGCGCGCGGTGGTCCGCCAGGGCCGTTTGGCGGCCGAGGGCGGCGCCGGGACCTACCTGAGCAGCGCTCCTGTTCCCGCCCGGCCTCCGGGCGTATGATCCACACGTCCCGAGCCGAGGCTCCCGGCCAACCGAGAGCTAACTGTTACCGCTTCCCGCCCGCTGAGCGATGTTCCCGGATTTACATAGATACCGTGTCCCCCCAGCGCCAGCGAAAGAGGGAAATCTCGTGGAAAGACCGGATCGCGGGATACCAGGCAGCACGCTGGGCCGCCGCCAGGTCCTCCGGGGGCTGGCTGCGACCGGGGCGCTGGCCGGCGCCGGGAGCCTGCTCAGCGCCTGCTCCTCCACGTCAACGAGCACGGCGGTGCCCTCCCCGGCCAGCACGGCCAGGCGCCGGGGCGGTGCCCTGAAGGTGGGACTGACCGGGGGGTCTGGTTCGGACACCCTCGACCCGCACAAGGGCCTGACTTATCTCGACACGGCCCGCGCCCAATCGCTGTACCAGCCGCTGCTCCAGCTGAACGCCCATGCCCAGACGGAATTCGTGCTGGCCGAGGAGATCAGCCCGCACGGTTCGACGTCCAACTGGGTGATCAGGCTCCGGAAGGGCATAACCTTCCACGACGGGAAACCGCTCACTGCCGACGACGTCATCTTCACGCTCCGGCGGATCGTCAGCGGACCGCTGACCGGGTCCACGCCGCTCGGGCCGATCGACGTCAAGGGGCTCAAGGCGCTCGACACACGCACCGTGCAGGTGCCCATGACCAGCCCCTACGGCAGCTTCGTCGACCAGCTGGCCTACTGGTACTACCTGTACGTCGTGCCGGCTGGCTTCAACCCGAGCAAGCCGAACGGAACCGGGGCCTTCAAGTACCAGTCCTTCACCCCGGGGCAGCGCAGCGTCTTCGTCAGGAACGAGAATTACTGGAAACCTGGACTCCCGTACGTCGACACGGTGACGGTTATCGATTTCAGCGACAGCGCCTCCCTGCAGAACGCGCTCGTGACCGGCGTCATTCATGGTGCGGGGGCGCTGGAGGGCCCGCAGCTGGCCACCCTCGCGGCCACCGGCAGCGTGCGGACCGTCAAGTCGCACACCGGGGCGATCACCCCCTTCACCATGCGTGTCGACCAGGCTCCGTTCAACGACGTCAACGTGCGGCAGGCGATGCGGCTCATCGTGGACCGGCAGCAGCTCATCAACTCGGCGCTGGACGGTTCTGGGACAATCGGGGCCGACGTTTCATCCCCGTACGATCCGAACTACGACACGTCGCTGCACCGGCAGCAGGACATCCCCCAGGCCAAGAGCCTGCTGAAGAAGGCGGGGCAGGAGAACCTCAGGGTCCAGCTGGTGACCTCAGCGGTAGCCACAGGTACCGTCGCGATGGCGACCGTGCTCGCCCAGCAGGCCCGGGCGGCCGGGGTGACGATCAGCCTGAAGACCGTCGATCCGACTACCTTCTTCGGTCCCAACTACCTGCACTGGACCTTCTCCCAGGATTTCTACAACTACTCGCCCTATCTGGGCCAGGTCGCCCAGTCGCTGCTGCCGGCCTCCCCGTTCAACGAGACGCACTGGAGCCTGCCCCGCTACGGCAGCCTGTACCGGCAGGCGAACGCGACCGCCGACCCGGCGCTGCGCCGCGAGATCGAGCACGAGATGCAGCAGATCGACTTCAACCAGGGCGGCTACATCATTCCTGCCTTCATCGACGCGCTCGATGCCTACAGCACCAAGATCAGCGGGTACGCGGCCGCCCGGGTGGGCCAGCCGCTGTCCGACTTCAACTTCGAGCAGTTCTCGTTTGCCTGACCGGCGAAAGGATTTCTTGGTGCCATCCTCGTTGCTCGCGTCCGGCCTCGGGTTCCCCGAGGGCCCGACCATCCTGGGCGGTGGGCGGATCGTCTTGTGTGACGGCAACACCGGTGAGCTGCTCGCCTATGAAAACGGCAATGTCTCGACCTACGCGCGCACCGGGGGCTCGCCCTGGGGCACGGTGCCCGGCTCGGACGGGGCCCTGTACGTGACCCAGGGCGGCAACGTGCCGGGCAGCGGGGACGTCAGCGCCGTCTCCGGGATCCAGCGGGTGCACCCGGACGGGACGGCGGAGCTGCTGTTCTCCGAGGTGGCCGGGTACCAGCTGTACGGGCCGAACGACCTGGCTTTCGGCCCCGACGGCCGGCTGTATTTCACCGAGTCCGGATCGGAACAGGACTTCCGGTTCGACGTGCGCTCACCCGGCCGGCTGTTCGCCGTCGACGGGTCAGGCGGCGGCGAGCTGCTGCTGGAACTGCCGGGCGTCTACCCGAACGGGATAGCCTTCGACGCTGACGAGCGCCTCTACTGGACCGAGTCGATGGCGCATCGCGTCCGCCGGCTCGAGGACGGCAAGCCGGTGACCTTCTGCCAGCTTTCCGATGATCACGTGCCGGACGGCATGGCCTTCGCCGCCGACGGGCGGCTGTTCGTGGCCACGACCGTCTCCCAGGGCGTCACCGTGATCTCACCCGGCGGGCAGGTGCTGGCCGAGATCAACCTCGGCGAGCACGCCACGAACTGCGCCTTCGACGGCCCTGCGCTTTACGTCACCGCCACCCGGTCGGCCGATATCGAGGCCTCGGAGCGCACCGGGACGTTCTGGCGGGTGGATACGGATGCGGCAGGTGGCCTGGACCTCATTCCCGGGCGGCTGTAGCGGCCTGCTCCGGCCGGTCGCGGTCAGCGGTCAGCGCGGGCGGCACCGGCTGGGCCCCCAGGAACTCGCGGAGTTCGGCCTCGCTGGCGGGCACTGTCGAGGCGGGCACGGCGACGCCGACGAGCGCCAGGGCCTCGGCGAGCCCGTCGCGCTCACCGACGAGGATGAAACCGTAGCCGCGGCGGGAGAACTCCTCCACCTGCTCGGCCACCTCGGCCAGCAGCGGCCGCGCGACCTCGCCCGGGTAGCCGTCATCGGGAAGCTGCATCACCCCCCAGCCCGCGGCGGCGAGCACGGCCAGCCCGTCAACCTGGCCCGGCTCCGGGTTCACGTAGCGGTCGGCCACCAGCGCGACCCGGTAGGAGCGCTCGTCACGCATCGCCGTGCTCCAGGACTGACTCCAGGCGGGCCCGCTGGCCGGCCTCGTCGTGCCCGGGAATCGCGTGCGTCTCGCCGGCCACCCGGACGGTGAGGCCGCGCCGGCCGAGCTCGGCGTGCAGTTCTTCCACGAAGATGCCCTCTCCGCCGGCGAGTTCGGGTGAGCCGTCCGGCCAGGTCGGCCTGCCGCCGCGCTCCGGATCGGAACTGGTGATGGTCACGCCCATCGAAGGGCTGCCCTCCACGCCGACCAGGACGATGTCCTCGCCCTGCTGAACGCGGGCCGCGATGGCGCCGGCCACCGCGGCGGCCAGGCGCTGGCAGTGCCGGCGGAACGCCGCGGTGTCGTACTGCTCCCGCACCGCCCAGAACCGGTTCAGCCCGGCGAAGGCCAGCTCGGGGCAGGGCATCTGCTCGATGCGCCAGCCTCGGGCGCGCAGCACGTCCACGATGGGGGAGTAAACGCCCGCGCAATGCGCGCCGTCGCGCACCTTGGAATTCTGGTTCAGCAGGCAATGCGCCACGAATGCCACACCCATGAGGCGAGCATACGACCGCCGGTACGCTCATCGGATGGTGCGTTCTGCCGTCGTGACCGGCTCGTCGTCCGGGATCGGGCGGGCGATCGCCGTCCGGCTGGCCGCGGACGGCTTCTGGGTGCTGCTCGCCGACATCCGCCGTGATCCCATCACCGGCGGCGAGCCCACCGATGATCTCATCCGGGGCAGCGGCGGCGCCTGCGAGTACCTGGCCGCCGACGTCTCCGGCCGGCCCGACTGCGACCGGCTCATCACGCGCGCCGTGGCGCACGCCGGACGGCTGGACGTGCTGGTCAACAACGCCGCGCTGGCCGGGCGGCACTCTAAGCCGCTGCTCGGCACCGAGGACGACGATTTCGACGCGATCATGGCGGTCAACCTCCGGGGCCCGTTCATGCTCTGCCGGGCGGCCGTCCGCCAGATGCTCACCCAGCCGTCCCGCGGCGACGCACGCGGCCGGATCGTGAACATCACCTCACAGCACGGCATGGTCGGCGCGCCCGGCCACGCAGCGTACGCCGTGAGCAAGGCCGGGCTCATCCAGCTGACCCGCCAGATCGCCGTCGAGCACGGCCGCGACGGCATCATCTGCAACGGCGTCGCCCCCGGCAAGGTCGTCACCGGCACGCCGGGCGACCTGAGCCGGAACGAGGCGACGGCAGCCTACATCCGGTCACGGACGCCGTTTGCCCGGTTCGGCGAACCGGAGGATGTCGCCGCGGCGGTCGCGTTCCTCGCCTCGGATGGCGCCACGTACATCAGCGGCGCGACCTTGATGGTCGACGGCGGCTGGATGGCATACTGAGCCATGACCAGCCCGGATCGCCCCGCTCACCCCGGCCCGGCGCGCGACTTCGTCGGCTACGGCCCGGAGCCGCCCGACTTTGACTGGCCCGGCGGCGCCCGGATTGCGATCAACCTCGTGGTCAATTACGAGGAAGGCGGCGAGTACTCGCTCAACGACGATGGCGTCAACGACACCTGGGGTGAGTACTCGTTCCAGTACGGACCAGGCATCCGGGACATCGGCACCGAAACGCACATGGAGTACGGCAGCCGGGTGGGGATCTGGCGGCTGTGCCGCCTGATTGACCGCTACCAGATCCCGGTGACGTTTGCCGCCTGCGCGCTGGCCGTGGAACGCAACCCGCCGCTCGGCGAGTGGCTGCGGGCCCGGAACCATGACGTGCTCGCCCATGGCTATCACTGGTACGGTCCCGATGCCGTCGGCATGAGCCGTGACCAGGAGCGTGAGGAGATAAGCACAGCGGTCGATTCACTGCTGCGGACCACCGGCCAGCGGACGCGAGGCTGGATGGTCCGGTCCTTCCCCACCGTTCACACCCGGGAACTCCTGGTCGAGAACGACGGCTTCCTGTACGACTCCGACGCCAGCAATGACGAGCTTCCTTACTACGTGGACACGCTGGGCACGCCCTTCCTCGTGGTGCCGTACAGCAAGGTGCACAACGATGTCCGGTACCTGATCGCCCCGACTTACGCCTCGCCCCGTCACTTCTTCGAGAGCCTCAGGCTCAGCCTCGACTACCTGCTCGAGGAGGCCCGGCATGGCTACGGCGCGCGGCTGATGTCGGTCGGCGTCCACTCCCGCTGGAGCGGGCAGCCGGGACGGGCCTCCGCGATCCGGGATTTCATCGAGTACGCGCTGGGCCAGGACGGCGTGCGCTTCATGCGCCGTATCGACGTCGCCGAATTCTGGGCCAGTTGGGCAGGTCGAAGAACGGGTACCTGGTGCTGAATCCCGAGCCTGGGCCGGGCTCGTGCCACCAGGCGTCGATCCCGGCGCAGAAGTCGGGCTGGCTTCGCAGGTGCTCGTAGAGGTCCCGCTCGTCCACGATGGCGGCCCGGCCGACGTTGACCAGGATCGCGGCTGGCTTCATCAGCCCTAGTTCCCTGCCGCCGACCAGGCCCCGGGTGGCGTTGATCAGCGGCAGGGCTATGACGAGCACGTCCGCGGCGGCGAGCACCTGGTCCAGGTCGGCCAGCGTGCCGATGAACTCAACCGGCTCACTGGTCCGGCCCGAGGAGTTGACGGCGTGAATGCGCGCTCCGAAGGCGCGCATCAGGCCGGCGGTGGCCTGACCGATGCCGCCGAAGCCCAGGATCGCGCACACGGCGCCGTCCAGCGTGAGCACCCGTTCCCACATCTTGAACTCGCCCTTGGCCAGATCGGCGTGGCGCTGCGGCAGCCGCCGGGCCAGGGCGAGCGCCATGGCCATGACGTACTCGGCCATCGGCTCGGCATAGGCGCCGACGTTGCTGGCCAGCACGAGCCGTTCCGGGATGGCCGCGAAGTCCACGGCGTCGGCGCCAGCCGACAACAGCTGGATAAACCGGAGCCTGGGCGAATCTCGCAAGATGCCAGCCGGAAGTTCCTGGCTCAGGTGCCATCCGATAAGCACGTCAGCCCGGTGCAGGATGTCCCGGAACTCGGCGTCCGGGCGGCCGTCCAGGAAGGCGACTTCGGCTAGACCATCGAGGACGCTGGTCGTGATCTGGACGAATTCACCGTCCACTGGATAGCTGACCGCCACCAGCGATCGGCGGGGCATTCGGTGCCCTCCTTCGGAAGACGTTCGGTGCTTTTCGCTAGTCCGCTAGCACTGCAGGCAGGCCGAACGGCGCATATAGCCCGCTGACGTGGAAGCCGTCGATCTGGGCGATGCCGGTTTCGGTCACGGTCAGGACCTGCACGTGGAGGAACCGGTGCGCGTCGCCGTTCCGGCGGCGGTAGAGGCCCAGGGCGGGCTGGCCGTTCGCCCGGGTTGGCGCGAAGCGGAACGAGGCGCCGCGGGCGAAGACCGTGGCCATGAACTCGCCGATCGCGTCCCGGCCCAGGAACCATTCCGGGAACGGCGGCATCTGCAGCAGCGCGTCCTCGCGCAGCGTTCCCATGAGCGCCTCGACGTCCATCGTCGTGAACGCGGCCATGTAGCGGTCCAGCAACTCCCGGGACGTGTCGTCCGACGGCTGGACCAGGCCGGCGCCGTCCGCTGACGGCGACGCCGCCGCGAGCCGGGCGCGTGCTCGCGCCAGGGCGCTGTTGGCCGATGCGACGGTCATCTCCAGGAGCGAGGCGACCTCCGCCGCTGGCATCGCCAGCACGTCGCGGAGGATGAGCACGGCCCGCTGCCTCGGCGGCAGGTGCTGCAACGCGGCGATGAACGCCAGCCGGATGCTCTCCCGGGCCTCGACCACCGCGGAGGGATCCCCCGAGGGAACCAGCGCATCGGGGAACGGCTCAAGCCAGGGGATCTCCAGGCGCTCCCCGATCTTCGCGATGTCCGGCAACTGAGACTGCCCGTTCAGGTCGACGGGCAGCACGCGGCGTTGCCGCCCCTCCAGGTACGACAGGCAGGCGTTGGTGGCGATCCGGTACAGCCAGGTCCGGATCGACCCGCGCGACTCGTCGTACCCGCCGGCGAACCGCCAGGCGCGCAGCATCGTCTCCTGCACGAGGTCCTCCGCGTCGTGCAGTGACCCCAGCATCCGGTAGCAGTGCGCCAGCAACTCCCCCCGGTAGGCCTCGCTGGCCTGGACAAGGTCCATGACTCACATTATTAGCGCCCGCGGCGATTAGTTTGCGCCGCGCGTCCGGTACCTACCAGTGACCGCGACGAACTCACGGGAGGCAAAGCACATGGACGCGCGACAGCGCTGGACCCTCATCCTCACCTCGGTGGCCTCGCTGATGGTGGGACTCGACCTGACGGTCGTGACCACCGCCCTGAACACCATCAGGCTGGACCTCGGCGCGTCGATCGCCGAGCTCGACTGGACCATCAACGCGTATACGCTCACCATCGGCGTGCTCCTGCTGACGGCGGCGGCGGTCGGGGACCGGCTTGGCCGCCGCCGCGTGCTGGTAGCCGGCCTCGCCGTCTTCACGGCATCGTCGGCGGCCTGCGCGCTCGCGCCGTCGATCGGCGTGCTGATTGCGGCTCGCGCCGCCCAGGGCATTGGCACCGCCATGGTGCTGCCGCAGGCACTGGCGCTGCTGGCGGCGGCGTTCCCGCCGGAAACGCGCGGCAAGGCCATGGGCCTGTTCGCCGGGATCACGGGCCTGGCCATTCTCGGCGGCCCCGTCATCGGCGGGGTGGTCGTCCAGGGCCTGGCCTGGCAGTGGATCTTCTGGCTGAACGTCCCGATCGGCATTGCCCTGATCCCGCTCGTCTGGAGGTCCATCGCCGAAGCCCACGGCCCGCGCACCCCGTTCGACGCTGCTGGCTTGGCCCTGTCGGGCGCCGGTCTGCTCGGCCTCGTGTGGGGGCTGGTCCGGGGCACCGCGGCCGGCTGGGGATCGCCGCAGGTCTACGGCCCGCTGGCCGCCGGGACGGCGCTGATCGTCGCGTTCGCGGCCTGGGAACGCCGTGCGCGTTCCCCGATGCTCCCCATGAGCTTCTTCCGTAACGTGCCTTACGTCTCCGCCAACGCCGCAGGCTTCACGATGACCGGGGCGATGATGGGCGGGGTGGTTTTCTTCGTGCAGTACCTGCAAGCCTCGCTGGGCGAGGGACCGCTCGCCGCCGGAGTCCGGCTGCTCCCGCTGACCGCGACGCTCTTCGTCGTCGCCCCGATCGCGGGGCGATTCGTCACCCGCGTGGGCGAGCGCCCGATCGTGGTAACGGGCCTGCTGGGCCAGACAGCGGGCTTGGTCTGGATAGCGCTCGGCACCGGAGGGTCCTACCCGGCACTGATCCCCGGCATGGTGCTGGCCGGCGTCGGGGTGTCCGCCGCGATGCCAGCCGCGCAAAATGCCGCCATCTCCAGCGTGCGCCGGGAGGCGATCGGCACTGCTTCCGGCGTCTACAACGCGATGCGTCAGGTAGGCGGCGCGTTCGGGATCGCGATCGCCTCGGCGGTGTTCGCCGCGGCCGGCAGCTTCGCCTCCCCCGCGGCGGTAAGCCACGGGATCCGCATGGCGCTCCTCGTGACGGCGGCGATCTCGGCCGCCGGCGCGCTCGCGGGCGTGGGCCTTCGGGCGACCCGGGTAGCCGGCCTGCCCGCCAGCGCGCCCCAGGATCACGGCAGAAGCGGAAACCCGGCCGAAGCGGCAACCACCCGTGCCTGACCGGCCCATCGTCTCCGCCCCTCCCCTGGATCCGCAGGCACCAGGCAGGCCCGCACACGGGATTCTGGCCCGGCACACCCATCGCCTCGGCTGCGCCTTCGCGCGGTTGCCAGCGGACCGAGGCTCATGTAACGCTCTAACCGTGCCGGGTGCTGTGATCGCGGATATCTTGCCGCCCCAGGTCGCCGTGGCAGAAGAATTCGGTGACCTGCCGGACGTCCGGTTGTTTCCCGATGAAGAGGCGGTCATAGCTAACGCCGTGGACAAACGGCGGAGGGAATTCGCGACGGCCCGGGCGTGCGCCCGCACCGCCCTGGCGAAGCTCGGCGTCCCGGCCGCGCCCATCGTGCCCGGTTCGCGTGGTGCCCCGCAGTGGCCGCCGGGCGTGGTCGGAAGCATCACGCACTGTGCCGGATACCGGGCCTCGGCCGTCGCCCTCGGCCGTGATGTGGTCACTATCGGCTCGGCCCGGCTGCTGGTGGACGGCCCGGTGGTGAACGGGGAGATGCTCACCGGGCTGGACGGCCGTTGGCTGGTCAGTAACGGACTGCTGGCCACCGCGATCGTTATCCTGCGGCGGGGTGAGGGCGCAGGCTAGTGCCGTGTCAGATTCGGTTGGCCCGGCCGCTTCGGCCGTGCGCGCGGGCGGGCACCCCCCAGATCGGGCCGGCCCGATGTGGCAGCGTGCCGGCTATAGCCGGCCCGATGTGGCATCGCGCCGGCGGGGGACGGGGCCGGCGCGGGACGGATGAGCGGCGTGAGGCGCCCGGGGCGTGAGGTGCGGAGCTAAGGGCCAGGGCCAAAGGCCAGGGCTAGGGCTCAGGGGCCAAAGGGGCCAAGGGGCAAAGGGGCCAAGGGGCAAAGGGGCAGAGGGCCAAAGTTGCCAAAGTGGCCAACGTAGCCTGCTGCGGCGCTAGCCCTCGATCTGGCAGATCGCCTCGCCCGAGGTGACGGTCTGGCCGATGGCGACCGACAGGCCGGTGATCGTTCCGTTCTTGTGCGCGGTCAGTGGCTGTTCCATCTTCATGGCCTCCAGCACGACCACGACGGCGCCGGCCTGCACCTGCTGGTCCTCGGCCACCGCGATCTTGATGATCGTGCCCTGCATGGGGCTGATGAGCGTGTTCTTGGCGGGCGCGGCGGCGGCCTGGCGGGTGGCACGGCGCGGGCGTTCCGGAGAACGTGCGGTGCTGACCGCGGCGCGGCAAGGCACGGTGACCTCAAGCTTCTTGCCGTCCACCTCGACCGTCAGCTTCTCCCGGTCGGGCGGGTCGGCGACCGACGCCGGGTCTTGGGGCGGCAGCGAAGCGCTGAACTCGGTCTCGATCCAGCGGGTGTGCACGCGCAGCGAGCCGTCCGGTGCGGCGAACGCAGGGTCGGTGACGATCGCGCGGTGGAAGGGGAGCACGGTCGGCATCCCGCCGACCTCGAACTCGCCGAGCGCGCGGGCGGCCCGCTCCAGCGCCCCGGCGCGGCTGGCGCCGGTCACGATCAGCTTGCCGATCAGCGAGTCGTACGCCTGCGGGACGGCTATCCCGGCTGCGTAGCCGGCGTCGAGCCGGACGCCGGGACCGGACGGCGGGCTGAACACGGTGATCATGCCGGGTGCCGGGAGGAATCCCCGGGCGGGGTCCTCGGCGTTGATCCGGAACTCGATCGAGTGTCCCCGGGCGGGCGGGTCGTCGTAGCCGAGCGGCTCGCCCTCGGCGATGCGGAACATCTCCCGCACCAGGTCGATGCCGGTGACCTCCTCGCTGACCGGATGCTCGACCTGCAGCCGCGTGTTCACCTCGAGGAAGCTGATCGTGCCGTCCTGGGCCACGAGGAACTCGCAGGTGCCGGCCCCGACATAGCCCGCCGCGCGCAGGATCGCTTTAGAGGCGGCATACATCTCCGCCACCTGGGTGGCGGTCAGGAACGGCGCCGGGGCCTCCTCGACCAGCTTCTGGTGCCTGCGCTGCAGCGAGCAGTCCCGGGTCGAGACCACCACCACGTTCCCGTGGGCATCGGCCAGGCACTGCGTCTCCACGTGCCGGGGCCGGTCCAGGTACCGCTCGACGAAGCACTCCCCCCGGCCGAACGCCGCCGTGGCCTCCCGGACCGCGGACTCGTACTGCCCGGCGACCTCTTCCTCGCGCCAGGCGACCTTCAGGCCGCGGCCGCCGCCGCCGAACGCGGCCTTGATCGCGATCGGCAGGCCGTGCTCGCGGGCGAACTGGCTGACCTCATCTGCGCCCGCGACCGGATTGGCGGTACCCGGGGCCAGCGGCGCGCCCACCTCGCGGGCGATATGCCGGGCCTTGACCTTGTCGCCGAGGGCTTCGATGGCCTCGGGCGGGGGGCCGATCCAGGTCAGCCCGGCGTCAGCGACCGCCCGGGCGAAGTCGGCGTTCTCGGAGAGGAACCCGTAACCGGGGTGGACCGCGTCCGCGTCGCAGCCCAGCGCGATCTTGATGATCTTGTTGATGTCCAGATAGGTTTCGGCCGGGCTGGTGCCGCCGAGGGAGTACGCCTCGTCGGCCAGCTGCGTGTGCAGCGCCTCCAGGTCCGGCTCGGCGTAGACCGCCACGCTGGCCAGGCCGGCGTCCCGGCAGGCCCGCACGACCCGTATCGCGATTTCGCCACGATTGGCGATCAGGACCTTCCGCACTATGTCCTCCCGTTGGCTGAGCTCGGGGTGCCCGAAAGTCTGCGTCGCGGCCGGGATTCCATGGCGGCGATGACGTCGGGGCGGGTACTGACGGGCCTGCCCTCGGATGACGCTGAACCGGCCATCCAGGCCTCGAGGTCAGGCAGGGCGAGCAGGACCGGCGGATCGGTCATCCGCCTCGGGCGCAGCGATATCGCGGCCGGCGCGGTCCCCCCGGTGACCGAGACCGGGTTGTGCCCGCCCGCCAGCGCGGTCCTGCGCGTCCACGGCTCCGGGTCGGTGCTGTCGGCCACTCCCACCGCGTGAATGAACCACCGGCCCCGGGGAACGTACGGCAAGTGGTACAGGGACGGCCGGCCGTCGTCCGGGATATCGACGAGGACGGCGGCGGCGGGCTGGTGCTGAACCACCGGCGTGGTGAAGGCGCCCAGGTAGACGCGCGCGCCCGCGTAGCCGCGCGGCAGGCCGATCGTCCCGCATACCGCTCCGTGCGCCGACGACGCGCCTGCCGCGGGAAAGGGGAATCCGAAACCCCCGTCCCGTGCTATCCGGCGGAACAGGCGAGGGGACACGCCCACGCTGCTCGTGAAGTAGTTCGTAAACGAGCCGACGCTGTTATATCCCACCGCGAATGCTATGTCGGTTATGTTCGCCGAGGTGGTCAGGAGCATGTGCTTGGCTTGGTAGATGCGGACCGCGGAGAGAAACCTGCACGGGGAGACCCTGGTGGCGGCCTGAAATACCCGGCACAAGTGAAAGCGGCTGAGCAAGGAGCTCTTTGCGATATCCGCAAGGGATAGCGGCTCGCTGTAATGCTCCCAGATGAATTTGGCCGCGCGGTCCACAGCGCTGTTCATGAATTCCTCTCGGAGACCGTTTGGTCAGCACTGTGCGCCGCCGCAGTCGCGCGCCGGTCCAGTTCAGCTCGGCCAGCACTCATGGCTCGCCCGGGCCGGTCCGCCCACCGCGGGCGCCGCGTTGATCAGCAAGATCCGAGAGGACTCCGCGCGGGCCGTGGACGATGCTGGGAGACATGCGTGAGGTAACCGTGACGAATTCACCTGCCGAGTCCGGCGGCTGGCCACAGGACCGCGAGCTGCTGCTTGTCGACGGCGAGAACACCGCCCACCTGCGTAGCCGGGTGGCGTACCTGGCCGAGCTGAGCGGCCGCCTGGCGCCCGCCGAGTTCGGGTTGCTGGCCGCGACGCTGCAACGTCGCCTCGCAGGCCGGCCGACCCGAGCCGCGGTCGTCGCCGCGTCGGCAGAACAGGCGTGCGAGCGTTTCGCCAGGCTGCTGGCGCTACTCGATGGCGCCTCCGGCGCGGGGCTCGATGGCGCCTCCGGGCCGGGGGGAGACGCAGGCGCCAGCGCGGCGATCGACGCGACCGCCGGGGTGTTCCTCGGCCAGGGGAGCCGAACGCCCAGCATCGGCTTCCTGTTTCCCGGACAGGGCTCCGGCAAGGGCCACGACGGCGGCGCGCTCGCGCGACGTTTCGATACGGTCGGTGAGCTCTACCGGACGGTCACCCTGCCGGCCTGCGACGACCCGGCCGCGACCATCGTGGCCCAGCCTCGCATCACCAGGTACTCGGTGGCGGGCCTGCGGGTGCTGTCGCTGCTCGGCATCCAGGCCGTGGCCGCCGCCGGGCACAGCCTCGGTGAGCTGTGTGCCCTGCACTGGGCCGGCGCCATGACCGAGGCCGAGCTTTTCGCGCTGGCGGCTGAGCGCGGCCGGGTCATGATGCACGCGAGCGAAGGCGGCGGCGCCATGGCTGGCATCGGCGCCGACCCGGACGTGGTCGAAACGCTGATAGGCGGCGAGCCAGTCGTGATCGCCGGCTATAACGGCCCCGGCCAGACCGTCATCGCCGGTCCGGCCCAGGCGATCGAGCGGGTCCGGGAGACGGCCGCGGCAGCCGGCGTGAAGACGGCCAAGATTCCCGTGTCGCACGCGTTCCACTCCCCGGCGGTCGCGCCGGCGGCAGCCGAGCTTGACCGCTACCTCGCGGGCCGGCGGTTCCGGCCCCTGGCCAGGTGCGTGCTGTCGACCATGACGGGCGACGTCCTGCCGGCCGACACCGACCTCCGGCAACTCCTGGTCAGGCAGGTGCGCGAGCCGGTTCGCTTCAGCCAGGCGGTGAACCGCATGGCGCCCGGAGTCGACCTGCTCATCGAGGTCGGGCCGGGACGAGTGCTGTCAGGCCTGGCCGCCAGGATCACCCCGGACACTCCGGTAATCCCGCTCAGCACCGACAGCCCTTCGCTCTCCGGTGTGCTCTGCGCCGCGGCGGCCGCGTACGTGCTCGGCATGGGCGTCAGGCATGACCGGCTCATGGCCGACCGGCCGGCGACCATGCTCACGCTGGCGGAGGAGTCCTGGTCCGGCCTGGTCAGCGAAGGAGCCTTCGACCCGTGATCGGCCAGCTCGAGGCGGACCACGGGCCCGGCGGGGCGCCGGTGTTCCCCGCGGTGATCCTGACAGAGGGGCGCGGCCATGCCGCCGTATTACGAATACCGCCACGTCGTCGAGTTCGACGAGATCAACCACGTGGGGAACGTGTACCACGCCAACTTCAGGCGCTGGGCCGGCCGCTGCCTCGAGATGTTCCTGCTCGAGCACGCGTCGAGCGTGACTGACGGGCTGCGCGGCAGCCTGAGGCTAGTCACCGTGGAGGCGGGATATGAGCGCTTGGCCGGAATACATGCCTTCGAGGATCTCTCGGTCAGGATGCGCCTGGCCGAGCTGCCCCGCACCGGGATCGGTCTGGCTTTCGACTACGTACACGTCAGCGAGGGCGCGGACGATCTGGTCGGCCGGGGCTGGCAGCGGATCGCCTGCCTGCGAGACGTCGACGGCTCCGCCATCCCGGCTCCGGTGCCCGAGCCGCTGCGACTGGCACTGGAAGGCTGCGCCGTCGTCACCAATCACCTGTCCATCGAGGAGACCGCATGACCAAGCCAGAGCCGGCTGCGTCCTTCGTCCCGGCACCCGAGGCCGGCGCGGCCGTTCCCGAGCCGGGCCAGGGCCAGCCCGCAGCGACGATACACGAGCACGTCAGCCGTTTGCGGCAGGCCCGGGAGCTGGCCATCCGGGGCGACGAACTGGCCACGGCGCGTCAGCACCGCAAGGGCAAGCTGACCGCCAGGGAACGGCTCGAGTACCTGCTCGACGATGGTTCCTTCACCGAGCTTGACCTGTTCCGGCGGCCGCCGTCCGGCAACCAGCCCGCGGGCCCGCCGTTCACCGACGGGGTCGTGACCGGGTCCGGCACCATCGACGGACGCCGCGTGTTCGCCTTCGCGCAGGATTTCCGCATCTACGGCGGCTCCCTCGGCCAGGCGCACGCCGAGAAGATCCACAAGGTCATGGACCTGGCCTACACCTCGGGCGCTCCGCTCATCGCGCTCAACGACAGCGGCGGGGCCCGGATCCAGGAGGGCGTGACCGCCCTGGCCGGGTACGGCGGCATCTTCCGCAGGCACGTGCGCGCCTCCGGCGTGATCCCGCAGATCAGCGTCATCCTGGGGCCGTGCGCGGGCGGTGCCGCCTACTCGCCGGCGCTGACCGATTTCGTGTTCATGGTCCGCGGCACCTCGCACATGTTCATCACCGGCCCGGATGTGGTCAAGGCGGTGACCGGCGAATCGGTCACCTTTGAGGAGCTGGGCGGCGCCCAGGTGCACGCGACGAACTCGGGGGTCGCGCACTTCATCTACGACGACGAGGAGGCCTGCCTGGAGGACGTCCGGTACCTGGTGTCGCTGCTCCCGTCCAACAGCCATGAGGTCCCGCCGATCACGGAGACCGGCGACCCGGCCGACCGCAAGTGCCCCCGGCTGATGGAGATCGTGCCGGCCGATCCGCGCAATCCCTACGACATGCGCGAGGTCATCGCGCAGATCGTCGACAACGAGGAGTTCATGGAGATCCGCGAGCAGTGGGCCGGGAACATCGTCTGCGCGCTGGCCCGCCTCGGCGGGCGCACCGTGGGCATCCTGGCCAACCAGCCGATGGTCCGCGCGGGGGTCCTGGACATCGCCGCCTCGCAGAAGGCGGCCCGGTTCGTCCAGCTGTGCGACGCGTTCAACATCCCCCTGGTCACGCTGGTCGACGTGCCCGGCTTCCTGCCCGGCCTGGACCAGGAGCACCAGGGGATCATCAGGCACGGAGCCAAGCTGCTGTACGCGTACTGCAACGCCACCGTCCCGCGCGTCCAGGTCATCTTGCGCAAGGCCTACGGCGGCGCCTACATCGTGATGGACTCGCGGTCCATCGGCGCGGACCTGTCGTTCGCCTGGCCGGCCAACGAGATCGCCGTGATGGGCGCGGAGGCCGCCGTCGGCGTGATCTACCGCAAGGAGCTCGCCTCCGCCGCCAGCCCCGACCAGCTCCGCACGCAGCTCATCAGCGAGTACAAGGACGAGCTCATGCACCCCTACTACGCCACCGAACGCGGGCTCGTCGATGACGTGATCGACCCGGCGGACACCCGCGCCGTGCTCGCACGCGCGCTGGACCTGCTCAGCGAGAAGCGGCCCGAGCTCCCGCCGCGCAAGCACGGAAACCCGCCCGCGTAGCAACTGAGCGAGGTGAGGAAGGATGATCAGGTACGGACCGGAGAGGGCGTGCGATCCGCAGCTGTGCTGGGTCGCCATCGCCGAGGCGATGATGGAGCGGCGGTCCGCGGATCTGGCCGACATCGCGTTCAGCCTGTACGGCCAGCTCGGCGAGGCCCGGGCGGAGAACGACCGGCTGCGGGCCTCGCTGCGATCCTGCCTGTGCGGGCCGAGCGGGTATCAGGCCAGGTATAACGGAAGCCAGCCCGAGTCGTACGCGGTCTTGATCGCGTCCACCCGGTTACGCGCGTTCAGCTTGGTGACGACCGCGGTCAGGTAGTTGCGCACCGTTCCGACGGACAGGTGCATGGCCTCCGCGATCTCCGCGGGCTCGGCGCCCTCGGCGGCCAGCCGGAGCACCTCGTGTTCCCGCGAAGACAGCGGATTCTGGCCGCCTTCCCAGGTGGACACGGCGAGCTGCGGGTCGATGACCCGCCGCCCGGCGGCGACGTCGCGGATCGCCGTCGCGAGCTGCTCGGCCGGCGCGTCCTTGAGCAGGTACCCGCCGACATGCGCGGCCAGCGCCCGGCGCAGCGTCCCGGACCGGCCCAGGTTGGTCAGGATGAGGATCGGGCACGCGGGCATGTTCTCGTGCAGTTGCTCCGCGGCGGACAGCCCGTCCAGGCCGGGCAGGTCGATGTCGATGATGGCGATGTCGGGCTGCTGGGCCAGGGCCGCGGAGACGATCTCATCGCCCCGCTCGATGGCGGCGACCACCTTGAGGTCGGGCTCGAGCTCGATGAGAGCGACCAGGGCGCCGCGTACCATCGCGACGTCCTCGGCGAGGAGGATCCTCAGGGTGCGCACGCGGCTAACCCCTGCTCGCCGGGCAGGCTGCCCGCACCGGAGGCCGGCGCACGCGGGCCGGCCGGCTCCAGCGGGGCCTCGGCCAGCACCTTGTACCAGCCATCGCCGCTCACCTCGACGTTCAGCTCACCGCCGATGGCCTCCAGCCGCGCGCGCAGGTTATCCACGCCGCCACCGCAGCGGTCAGCGGGGGCCGAGCGCGGCACGCCGTCGTTGCTCACTCGTAGACATACGGTGTCGGCGGCGACGCTCGCTTCGATGACGCAGCTGCGTGGCGTGGCGTGCCTGAGCATATTGGTCACCCCCTCGCGCAGGACGGTCGCGAGCACGGTATCGACCCTCTCGTCGAGCGCCCCGCAGGCGATATGGACCCGCGAGCTGATGCCCGCCGAGGTGAGCAGGGAGGCGACCGAGCCCGCCTCCTTGGCCAAGGAGACGTTGCGGTAGCCGCTGGCCACCGTCCGGACGTCGGCCAGGGCCTGGCGCGCGATGTCGAGCACCTCGGCGAGCTCGTCGCGGGCGCGGGCCGGGTTGCTGCCCACCAGCCGCCGGATGACCTCTGCCTTCAGCGTGATCGCTGACAGGCTGTAACCGAGCAGATCATGCAGGTCCCGGGCGAAGCGCATCCGCTCGCCGATGACCGCCAGCTGGGCGAGCTCACCGCGGGTCGCGTGCACGTACCTGATGACCAGCGAGAGCCGGGCCAGGCCGAACACCACCAGGCCGAGGACCAGCGTGGACAGCGTGAGGTAGGCGGCGCCGTACGCGCCAAGCTCCGGCGCCGCGGCCGCGGCCACCGGGATCATGCTCGCGACGACGGCGGTGAACAGGGTCCAGGCCATCCAGCCGGACAGCAGCAGGAGCGCGGACCCGGCGAAGAAGCCGGCCATGTCGGCCCAGTACCGGCCGAGCACCACGAGCGGAAAGTAGGTGATGACCGCCTCGGCCGCCAAGGTCGCCACCCGCCGCCACGGCGGCCAGTGCTCCGCGGCCGGGGAGGTGACCCAGACGGTCAGGGCGAAGACCCCGACGAGAGCGGCGATGTCCACCGCCAGCTTGAACCCGTATGACGGCAACGGCGCGGTCACCACGTCGATGACCTGGACCGCCACGTAGGAACACAGGACCGCGAGCACGATGGCCCGGGCCAGCCCTGGCCCGCCGGGGATCACCCCAGCCGACGGTAGCCGCGCATGCTCGTCCGGGCGGTCCTGGCCGACCTCAGGGGCAGGGGCCGTCGACAGCCAGCCGGTCCGGCTCGAAAGCCTCGGCATAGGACTCCCCCGACCGAATCCGGTTGCAACCGCCGACGGCAACGCACATACCTGCGGTAAGTCTACCTTGGGCTGGTGCGGGCGGATAGGGACCCTTTGTCTCATGAGCGGGCCCCGGACAGGACGGGCCCGGCGGTCCCGGCCCGCGTGGCCCAGGAGCCCGACTCCAGGGCCGGATCGCCCGCCAGGATGGCGGACTGCAGGCGCTGCAGACGCGGGCAGGGCTCGACCCCGAGCTCGTCGCGGAGCACGGAGCGCAGCCGGTGAAACGCCTCGAGCGAGCGCCCGACGTGGCCGGAGCGGTAAAGCGCGATCATGAGGAAGGCGCACAGGTTCTCGTTCATGGCGTTCCTGGCCGCCGTGAGCGTCAGCTCCCCGAGCATGTCGGCGTGACGGCCCAGGGCGAGGTCCGCCTCGATACGCCGCTCGAGCGCCCCGAGCCGGGTTTCCTCCAGCGAGGCCACCTCGAGTTCCAGGACCCGCCCCATCCGCACGTCCACCAGCGCGGGGCCGCGCCACAGCCGCAGCGCGCAGTCCAGCTGCTCGGCCGCGGCGCGCTGGTCGGCTCGCTCGGCCGCCGCCCGGCCGGCCCGGGCCAGGCGGGCGAACTCGTCCACGTCGGTCCGGCACGTGCCCTCCTCCAGCAGGTAGCCGCAGTGCCGGGTACCGAGCGCCTGCCGGGCCGAAGAGTCGCCGGGAGCCGCCGCCGCCACCGCGTTCCGCAGCTGCAGGACGTAGGTCTGTAGCGTGGTGGAGTAGCTGCGCGGCGGGTTGTCCCCCCACAGCTCCTCGATCAGCGTGGACACGGTGACGACGCGGCCGGCGTTCAGCGCGAGCAGCGCCAGGACCTGACGCTGCTTGGCGGCGCTGGGGGCCACCGACCGGCCGGCCAGGCGCGCGGACAGCGGGCCGAGCAGGCCGATGGCGAGCTGCCCGATTTCGGTGTTCATCTCGTCTTCCCATCACCTGAGTTCATGGACAATCCACCAATCACAGATGGATTATGATCTCCTGCGAGCATGCGCCGAGTCTCGCCCGATTTTCTAGTGAGCAGCTCATGAATTCCGTTGTGAATAATTCATGCAGGCAGGCTGATCATCTCACTGTGACGGATTCATACGGGGTTAGTGACGGCCGCACTTGCGTCGGCATTCGGCCGGCGCGCACACTTTTGCCAGATCGAAGAGGAACAGAAGCCGTTTCTTCATCGGAGGACTGGAAATGCGCGTAACCCAGTACGTAAACACCAAGGGTCGGCAAGATGTCGCGCTGGAAAACGACGCTTCTGCGGGGCTCGGCGGCATCGACATGGTGATCGAGGCCCTGGACGAGTTCGCTCCGGCCAGCACCGGCCGGGTCAGCGGCCTGTGCCTGTGCGCGACCAACGCGGATTACGTGTACGGCGCGGCGGCCCGCAACTGAGGCGGCCGTGGATCCCGCCGAGCCGGCGCTCGTCGGTTTCAAGCGTCACCTGCGGGTCGAGACGGTCCCGGCAGAGGCCGTGTGCCTCATCTCCGAACGAGGCATCACCGCCCTGTCGGGACCGTCGATCGAGAAGCTGGCCCCGTTGCTTGATGGCACGCGGACCGTCACCCGGGTGAAGCAGGAGGTGTCGCCGGAGCTATCGGAGGCCGAGGTGGAGAACCTGCTGGAGGTCCTGCGCGAGGCCGGCCTGCTGGCCGTGGGCCCCCGACCTGCGGCCGGCCCGCTCGATGCGCAGGCCCGGGCCTACTGGAGCCTGGCCGGCCTGGACGCCGACGCGCCCACGCTGGCCGCGTCCGCCGTCGAGATCATCTGCACCGGCCGCGCGGACCCGCAGACGGCCGCCGCGGCCTGCCGGGAGTCCGGGCTGACGGTCACCGGGGCCTACGGCGGGCCCGGGGCCTGCGGCCCCCAAGATAGCACCGCGGCGCTGTCCCTGGTGCTGTGCGACGACTACCTGGATCCGGCGCTGGAGGAGATCAACACCGGGCACCTCGAGCAGGGGCGCCCCTGGCTGCTGGCCAAGCCGTACGGAGCGGTCCCCTGGATCGGCCCGGTGTTCCAGCCGGGCACCGGGCCCTGCTGGTCGGGCCTGGCCAAGCGGCTGGAGGGCAACCGGCCCGGCCAGTTCCTGGTCCGCAGGAACGCGGCCGCTCCCGGGTCCCCGCCGCCGGCCTCGCTGCCCGCGAGCCGCGCCATCGCGCTGCAGATGACCGTGCTCGAGGCGGCCAAGTGGCTGGCCGGCGTCCGGCACGAGGGACAGGAATGCGTGTACGTCCTGGACACCCTCACCCTGCGCGGTGAGCACCATCGCGTCACCCGCCGCCCGCAGTGCCCGTCCTGCGGCGACCCCGGCCTCGTCGCGACCCAGGTGCGACGGCCGATCCGGACCACGGTGCGGGAGATCGCGGACGACGCCGGAAATGAGCAGGGCAACGGCCAGCGCGTACTGCGGCTGGATGAGGTGCTGGCGCGGTACGGCCATCTCGTCGACCCGGTGACCGGGATCGTCGGCGACCTGCGGCGCGACCCGGCCAGTCCCGAGTTCCTGCCCGCCTACCTGTCGGGCCGCAACCGGGCCATGACCCAGAGCAGCATCACCGTGCTGCGCGCCGGGCTGCGGTCGCACAGCGGCGGCAAGGGCGCCACCGAGCTCGAGGCCAAGGTGGGCGCGCTGTGCGAGGCCGTGGAGCGGTACTGCGCGACGCTGGCCGGCGACGAGCCGACAGTCCGGGACAGCTGCCGCGGCCTCGGGGAGCAGGCCGTGCACCCCGACGACTGCCAGCTTTTCGATGAGCGCCAGTTCGCCGGCCGTACCCGCTGGAACGCGGCCTGCATGCCCTGCCACCGCGTGCCCGAGCCGTTCGACGAGCGTGCCGTGATCGACTGGACCCCGGTGTGGTCGCTGGTCAGCGGCCGGCAGCGGCTGCTGCCCACCGCCCTGCTCTACTTCGACCCTGATCCGAGCCCGGGGCCGGTGTCCGTCCTGGCCAACTCCAACGGCAACGCCGCCGGCACCACCCTCGAGGACGCCATCGCGCAGGGGTTCCTCGAACTGGTGGAGCGGGACGCGGTGGCCGTGTGGTGGTACAACCGGACTCGGCAGCCCGCGGTCCGCCTGGACTCGTTCGGCGACCCATGGCTGGCCGGCTTCCCGGAGCTGCTGGCGCGGCTGCGCCGGCAGGTGTGGGTGCTCGACCTGACATCGGACCTCGGCATCCCGGTCATGGCCGCCGTCTCCCGGCGAACCGACAAGTCCGCGGAGGATCTCATGTTCGGGTTCGGCGCCCACTTCGACCCGCGCATCGCGGTGCGCCGGGCCCTGACCGAACTGGGCCAGCTGCTTCCCGCGGTCACCGGCGCCCGGGCCGACGGCACCGGCTACCGGCTGTCAGAGCCCCACCTGATGTCCTGGTGGACGACGGCGACGAGCCGGAACCAGCCGCATCTGCTCCCCCAGCCGGCCGAACCCCGCACCGCGGCCAGCTACGGTTACCAGCCGGGCCGCGGCATCGATCTCGACCCCATCCGCGCGATTGCCCGCCGGGCGGGGCTGGACGTCCTGGTCCTGGACCAGACCCGGCCCGACATCGGGATGCCGGTGGTCAAGGTGCTGGTCCCGGGCCTGCGCCACTTCTGGCCGCGGTTCGCCCCGGGGCGGCTCTACGACGTCCCTGTCCGGCTCGGCCGTCTCGCCGAGCCGACCGCGTACCAGGACCTGAACCCGATGCCCTTGTTCGTCTGACGTGACCGGGGCATCTCCCCGGCCGAGGAAATCGATCATGACAACCGATCAGGGCTATGTCGCCCAGGGGGGGCGATCCGAGCTGTGGTCGCTGCGCGAGGACGTGCGGGTCAGCCCGGTATCCGGGGAAGGCCCGGTGCGGCTGCGCAGCCAGTGGGGTGACGTCACGATCGAGCGGCCGTCACCCGTGGTGCGCGAGGCGCTGCGCCGCATGCGGCTGGGACCGGTCTCGCTGGAGAACGTGATCGGGCCAGAGCATGGCGCCCCCGAGACTTCCCGGGCGCGGCTGTACGCGGTGCTCGACCGGATCCAGCCGCTGGTGATCCGGACGCTCGGCTTCGAGACCGGCCAGCCGCTGCTGTCCGTGGTGCCGCTCACCCCGCAGGCCCGGTTCCACCCGGTCCCGCTGCCGCCGGACGCTCTGGTCAGGCTGTCGACCTTCGCCCAGCTCCGTACGGACGGGCGGGAGTACCGGCTGGAGTCGCCCCTGTCCCTGCACCGGGTGCAGCTGCACCGGTCCGAGGCCCTGTGGCTGATCGGCCGGCTCGCGCGCCCGACCGCCGCGTCCGGCAAGGCCTGGGTGCCGCTGGCCGACATCTCGGCCGAGGTGCTGGCCTACCTGGCGGCGGCCGGCATGCTGGCCGGGACGGACGAACCCGAGGGAACGGGCTGGTCCCCGGCCGACCTGATGTTCCATACCCGGAGCACCACCGGGCGCCACGACAATGCCTTCGGCATCACCTACCCGCTGGGCCGGGCCGGGTCACCCGAACCCGTCGTCAGGAGGGCCGCGCCGGGCATCGCCCTGCACCGGCCGCGCTGGGAGGACCTGTCCGCCGATCCGCCGCTCGCCGTCGCGATGGAGGGCCGCCGCTCCACGCGCGTGCACGGCGCCGAGCCGGTGACCGCGGACGAGCTCGGCGACCTGCTGTACCGGACCGCCCGGGTGCGCGCGCTGGTCACGCCCGCCGACGACGGGCCGCGGGCCGAGGGAGGACCAGATCACAGGCTGAGCGACCGCCCGTATCCCGGCGGCGGCGCCTGCTACGAACTCGAGCTGTACGTCACGGTCGGCCGGTGCACGGGCCTGGCCCGCGGCGTCTATCGCTACGATCCGTTCGGCCACCGGCTGGAGCCGGTGAATTCGGACGCCGCGACGGTCGACGACCTGCTCTCCAGCGCCGCCGAGCGCGCCGCCATGGACGATCCGCCGCAGCTGCTCATCACGCTCACCGCCCGCTTCCGGCGGATCTCGTGGAAATACGAGGGCATGGCGTACGCCACGGTGCTGAAGGACGTCGGCGTGCTGTTCCAGAGCCTGTACCTGGTCTGCACGGCCATGCGGCTGGCCCCCTGCGCGCTCGGCTCTGTCCGTGCCGACGCCACCGCGCGCGCCTTCGGCACCGACTGGCTGCTCGAGCCGAGCGTCGGCCAGTTCATCCTGGGGCGGGTCCCCGACACGCCCGCCGAGTACGACTGGCGGTGGCAGCCGGTCAACGACGCGCAGTGGTCCGATCAGGCCCGGGGGCGGCTGCGGGAGCCGGCCACCTGACCGCCCGGGCCCATGGGGCAGGCCCAGGATGAAGGCAAGCACCACCGTCCGTTCGGCTGAAAGATCTTTTCCCGAACGGACGGTGGTGCTCGCGCCCTATGACCTGGCGCCTGCGGCGCGGGCCCTAGGCCTCCGCGTGCTCGACCTCCAGCACCGGGGCGTACAGATCCGGGTCCGAGGTGGCCACCTTGGCCAGGGCCTCGACGTGCGCGCTGAACTGCGGGCTGGTCACCACCCGGATGTGGTCCTGCGCCTCTTGCCACTGCGCGATGTTCACGTAGCTGCTGGGGTCACGCAGCGACTTGACCAGGGTGTGGCGGATGAAGCCCGGCTGGGCGCGCATGAACACCGCGCTTTCCTCGAACGCCGCCAGGAATTCCTCCGGGCTGGCGCTCACGGTGAACCTGTTGATGAGAATGACCATTGCTCAACCTCCACTGATGTGCTGGGTGCGCAATCCATTGAGGGCCGTGCCGGTCGGGTGGCTTTCGAGGCATCCTCGAGAAGCGCCCGGCAGGCTTAGCTAAGCGTCCGCGTCGCTGGCTCAGCAGGCAGGAGGGGGCCCGGAATGACCGAGTTCACCATCAGCGATCTCGCCCCGTTGCTTCGCGAATGCGGCGGGGAAGACGAAAGCCCGGACTGGGACGGCCCGCTGCTTGACGAGTCCTTCGAGGATCTCGGATATGACTCGCTGGTGCTGTTCAATGTCGTCTGCCGGATCGAGCGAAGTCATTCGATCCGGCTTTCCGACCAGGCCGTGGCCGATGCGCTGACCCCTCGTGACCTGCTGGCCGCGATCAACTCCGTATGTGCGGGATAACCGGCTGGGTGGACTTCGGGCGTGATCTGACCCGGGATCGCGCCGCGGTCGGGGCGATGACCGCGACCCTGGCCTGCCGGGGCCCGGACGGCGAGGGGCTGTGGCTGAGCCGCCACGCGGCCCTGGGCCACCGCAGGCTGGCGGTCATCGACCCGGACGGGGGGCCCAGCCGATGGCCGCCGGGCAGGACGGGCACACGCTGGCGGTCATCACGTTCTGCGGAGAGATCTACAACTTCCGCGAACTGCGCGCCGAGCTGGAATCGCGCGGTCACCGGTTCCGCACCCGTAGCGACACCGAGGTGCTGCTGCGCTGCTACCTGCAGTGGGGCAGCGGCTTCGCCGAGCGGCTGAACGGCATGTTCGCCGCGGGCATCTGGGACCCGGCCAGCGAGGAACTCCTGCTGGCCCGCGACCGGATGGGCGTCAAGCCGCTGTTCTACTTTCCGACGCCGAGCGGCGTGCTGTTCGGCTCGGAGCCGAAGGCGATCCTGGCCAACGGCCTGGTGCCCCGGCGGGTCGACGCCGACGGCCTGCGCGAGATCCTGGACATGGTCAAGACCCCGGAACGCGCGGTGTACGCCGGGATGGCCGAGGTCCGGCCCGGCACCGTGGTCCGCGTGCGCCGGTCGGGGCTGACCCGGCACCGCTACTGGGCGCTGGCGGCGCGCGTGCACACCGACACCCTGGACACCACCATCGGCAGGGTCCGTGACCTGCTGGAGGACACCGTAGCCCGGCAGCTGATCTCCGACGTGCCGCTCTGCACGCTGCTGTCCGGCGGGCTCGACTCTTCGGCCGTGACCGCGCTCGCGGCTAAGGCGCTCGGGCGGGACCGGGTGCGGTCGTTCTCGGTGGATTTCGCGGGGGCCGGTGACCGGTTCCAGCCGGACGCGGTCCGCGGCTCCCGTGACGCGCCGTACGCGCTCCAGATGGCCAGGCACGTGGCGGCCGAGCACACCGAGGTGCTGCTGGACAGTGCCCGGCTGGCCGAGCCCGTGGTCCGGGACGCGGTGCTGCGGGCCACCGACGTACCCCCGGCGTACTGGGGCGACATGTGGCCATCGCTGTACCTGCTGTTCCGGACGATCAAGGAACACTCGACGGTGGCGCTGTCCGGCGAGGCCGCGGACGAGATCTTCGGCGGCTACCGCTGGTTCCGCAACCCGGGCGCGGTCCGGGCCGCCACGTTCCCGTGGCTGACGCCGGGCTCGGCCCGCTACTTCGGCGGCCTGACCCTGCTGCACCCCGGGCTGCTGGACAAGCTCGACATTCCCGGCCACCGCCTGGCCCGCTACCGCCAGGCCGTGGCCGAGGTCCCGGCGCTGCCGGGCGAGCCGGCCGGCGAACGGCGGATGCGCGAGGTCACGTACCTGAACCTGACACGGTTCGTGCAGACGCTGCTGGACCGCAAGGACCGGATGAGCATGGCCGCGGGGCTGGAGGTGCGGGTGCCGTTCTGCGATCACCGCCTGGTCGAGTACGTGTTCAACATTCCCTGGCGGATGAAGTCCTTCGACGGGCGGGAGAAGAGCCTGCTGCGGGCCGCGGTGGCCGACCTGCTGCCCGCGTCCGTGGTGGAGCGGGTCAAGACCCCGTACCCGGCCACCCAGGACCCGGGCTACGGGCGGCGGCTGCGCGGCGAACTGGCGCAGGTCCTCAGCGACGCCGACGCCCCGGTCCGGCCGCTGCTTGACCTGGACCAGGCCCGGGCTGCGGCCTCCCGCGCCGACGACACGATCAGCCAGCCCTATGATCGCGGCGGCCTGGAGATGGCGCTGTGGCTCAACCGGTGGCTGGTGGCCTACGACGTCACGCTGGACCTGTGATGGACAGACGCCGCACGGTGATCACCGGGATCGGGGTCCGCGCCCCGGGCGGACGGGGGGTCAAGGAATTCTGGGACCTGCTGACCTCGGGCCGCACGAGCACGCGCAGAATCTCTTTTTTCGATCCCTCGCCGTTCCGGTCCCAGGTGGCCGCGGAGGTCGACTTCGACCCGGCCGCGGAGGGATTGTCGCCGCGCGAGATCCGGCGCATGGACCGGGCGACCCAGTTCGCCGTGGTCTGCGCCCGCGACGCCGTGGCCGACAGCGGGCTCGACGTCGAGGCCGGGACGCTGCCGCCGGAGCGGGTCGGGGTCAGCCTGGGCAGCGGCGTGGCCGCGACGACCAGCATCGAGCGCGAGTACCTGGTGCTCTCCGATACCGGCCGGGAGTGGCTGGTCGATGACGACTGGCTCACGCCGCACATGTTCGACTACCTGAGCCCGGGCGCCCTGCCCGCGGAGGTGGCCTGGACGGTCGGCGCGGAGGGCCCGGTCACCCTGGTGTCCAACGGCTGCACGTCCGGCCTGGATTCGGTCGGGCACGCGGCGGCGCTGATCGGCGAGGGCACCGCCGACGTCGTGCTGGCCGGCGGGTCCGACACGCCGGTCACGCCCATCGTGGTGGCCAGCTTGGACGCCATCAAGGCCACCACCCCGCGCAACGACGATCCGGAGCACGCCTGCCGCCCGTTCGACGTGACGCGCAACGGCTTCGTGCTGGCCGAGGGCGCGGCCGTGCTCGTGCTCGAGGAATACCAGCGGGCCCGCGCCCGCGGCGCGCGCATCTACGCCGAGATAGCGGGGTACGCCGCCCGCGCCAACGCGTACCACATGACCCGCCTGAAGGCCGACGGCCGGGAGATGGCCGAGGCCATCCGGGCCGCGCTGGCCGAAGCCCGGCTCGATCCGGCGGCCGTGGACTACATCAACGCGCACGGATCCGGCACCGGTCAGAACGACCGGCACGAGACGGCCGCCTTCAAGGCAAGCCTCGGCGCGCACGCCTACCGCACGCCGGTGAGCTCGATCAAGTCGATGGTGGGGCACTCGCTGGGCGCGATCGGATCGCTGGAGATCGCGGCGTCCGCGCTGGCCATCGGCACCGGCGTGATCCCGCCGACGGCCAACCTGCAGACGAGCGATCCCGAGTGCGACCTGGACTACGTGCCGCTGGTGGCCCGGGAGGCCCGGGTCACTACCGTGCTCACGGTCGGCAGCGGGTTCGGCGGATTCCAGAGCGCGATGGTGCTGGGGGCGCCATGAGCACCGCGGTGTACCTGACCGGGCTGGGCGTGGCCGCGCCCAACGGACTCGGCGCGCGGCGGTACTGGGATGCGACACTGTCCGGGCGGAGCGGGATCACCGAGATCACCCGGTTCGACCCGGCCCGGTACCCGGCCCGGCTGGCCGGCCAGATCCTGGACTTCGACGCCAGGGAACACCTGCCGGGCCGGCTGCGGCTGCAAACCGACGTGTCCACCCGGCTCGCGCTGGCGGCGGCCGACTGGGCGCTGGCCGACGCCGGGGTCACGGGTGCGGAGGCCTTCGCGGCGGGGCTCAGCGACTACGACATGAGCGTGGTGACCGCCAACGCGCTGGGCGGATTCGACTTCACCCACCGCGAGCTGCGCAACCTGTGGTCCGACGGGCCGCGGGCGGTCAGCGTCTATGAGTCGTTCGCCTGGTTCTACGCGGTGAACACCGGGCAGATCTCGATCCGCAACGGCATGCGCGGCCCGAACTGCGCCCTGGTCGCCGAGCAGGCGGGCGGGCTCGACGCGATCGGCCAGGCCCGGCGCACCATCCGGCGCGGCGCCAAGCTGGTGCTGGCCGGCGGGGTCGACTCGGCGCTGGACCCGTGGGGCTGGGTGGCCCAGCTGTCCTGCGGCCGGATCAGCCGCGATCCGGACCCCCGGCGGGCGTACCGGCCGTTCGACCGGACCGCGTGCGGTTACCTGCCGGGCGAGGGCGGGGCGCTGCTGGTCCTCGAAGCAGCGGTCAGGCGGGGCGCCCGGGTGTACGGCGAGATCGCCGGGTACGCGGCCAACTTCGACCCGCCGCCCGGATCGGCCCGGCCGCCGGCCCTGCGGCGGGCGATAGAACTCGCGCTGGCCGACGCCGGCCTGGAGCCGCGGGACGTGAGCGTCGTGTTCGCCGACGCGGCCGGCGTGCCCGTGCTCGACCGCGCGGAGGCCGCGGCGATCAGCGCCGTGTTCGGGCCGCGGTCGGTACCGGTCACCGCGCCGAAGGCGCTGACCGGGCGGCTCTACGCCGGCGGCGGGCCGCTCGACGTGGCCGCCGCGGCGCTGTCTATCCGGGACGGCGTCATCCCGGCCACGTGCGCGACGAGCTCGGTTCCTGACGAGTACGGCATCGACCTGGTGACCGGCCGTCCCCGGGCCGGGCAGCCGGTGATCACCGCGCTAGTGCTGGCCCGGGGCAAGTGCGGCTTCAACGCCGCGATCATCCTGCGGGCGGTCCGGTAGCGCTTTCACCGGGGCTTCCCCGGCTGCCCCGGCTTCCCCGGCTGCCCCGGCGGGCCGTTCCCGGCGCGCGTGCGGGACCGGCGCGCGGCCCGGGGGCTGCCCGGGCGGGACGGAGAACGGGACCGGCGGGATGCCCAGCACGGCCGGCTGGCCGGCCAGCAGCACCTGCTCGCCATGGTGGGTGATGGCCAGCGGCTCGCCCGCCAGCAGTTCGTACCGGGCCGAGCCGGGCGTGATCGCCACGCGCAGCCTGCGGTCACGGTAGCGGATCCGGAACGTCAGCCGTCTGATGCCCGACGGCAGCTGGGGCCGGAAGGCGAGCGTGCCCGCCCCGGCCCGCATGCCGCCGAACCCCGCGACCAGGGCCATCCAGGCGCCCGCCAGGGCGGCCATGTGCAGGCCGTCGCAGGTGTTGCGGTGCCGGTCCTGGAGGTCGACCAGGGCGGCTTCGGCCAGGTAGTCGTGGGCCAGCTCCAGGTGCCCGGTCTCGGCGGCCAGCACGGCCTGGGTGCACGCCGACAGCGAGGAGTCGCGTACCGTGCGCGCCTCGTAGTAGGCGAAGTTCCGCGCCTTCTGCTCGGGGGTGAACGCATCGCCGCGCAGGTGCATGGCGAGCACCAGGTCGGCCTGCTTGATCGCCTGCTTGCGGTACAGCTCGAAGTACGGGAAGTGCAGCAGCAGGGGGTACTTGTCCGGCGCGGTGCCGGCGAAATCCCATTCGGCGTACTCGGTGAAGCTCTCGTGCTGCTGGTGCAGGCCGCGTTCGGCGTCGAAGGGAATGGTCATGGCCGCGGCCGCGGCCCGCCAGGCCGACATCTCCGCCTCGGTGACGCCCAGCCGCCGCGCGGTGTCCGGGTGCTTCGCGCACGTGTCCGCGGCCGCGGCCAGGTTCTGCTGGGCCATCAGGTTGGTGTACAGGTTGTTGTCGGCCGCGGCGCTGTATTCGTCGGGCCCGGTCACCCCGTCGATGCGGAACGTGCCCTTGGTGCCGTAGTGGCCGAGCTTGTGCCACAGGCGCGCCGTCTCCACCAGCAGGTCGAGGGCGACGTCGCGCTCGAAGGACTGGTCCGCGGTCGCGTCGACGTACCGCAGCGCCGCGTCGGCGATATCGGCGTTGATGTGGAACGCGGCGGTCCCCGCGGGCCAGTAGCCCGAGCACTCCTGGCCCCGGATGGTCCGCCAGGGGAAGGCCGCCCCGGCCAGGCCGAGGTCGGCCGCGCGCTGCCTGGCCTCCGGCAGCACCATGTGCCGCCAGCGCAGCATGCTCCCGGCCGCCGACGGCTGGGTGTAGGTCAGGACCGGGAGCACGAACGTCTCGGTGTCCCAGAACGTATGGCCGTCGTACCCCGGGCCGGTCAGCCCCTTCGCCGCGATCGGGCGGTTCTGCGTGCGCGCCCCGGCCTGCAGGATGTGGAACAGCCCGAAGCGGACCGCCTGCTGGATCTGCGGGTCGCCGTCGATGTCGACGTCGGCCCCGGCCCAGAAGTCGTCCAGGTACCGCCGCTGCTCGGCGAGCAGGCCGTCCCAGCCGGTCAGTCGCGCGACGGCCAGTGCCCCGGCGACCTGGGCCTTGAGCGCGGGGCGGGAGCGCTGGCTCGACCAGCCGTAGGCGACGTACTTCACGATCCGCAGCCGGTCCCCCGGGTTGACCTGCGCGGCGACGGTACAGCGGCCGAGGTCGGGGAACGCCTCGGTGTGCGCCCGCATCGCCTCAGGGGCCTCGATCTCGTGGGCCATGGTGGCGGCCAGCCGCAGGCCGCTGCGACGGGTGCGGTGCACCAGCACGACCCGGTACTGATCGTCCCTGGTGGCCAGGAACTCCTCGCTGAGCAGCGGCCGGTCCAGCACCGCGGCCGTCCGCGGGTCGTCCCCCGGGTCGGGGAGCGCCTCGTTGACGATGAGCTCGGACTGGATGGTCAGCCGGAGCGGCTCGGACACGGGCTCGACGGTGTAGCAGATCGCGGCGACGGCGCGCTGGGTCAGCGAGACCAGCCGCACCGAGCTGATGCGCACCTGCTTGCCGGCCGGCGACTCCCAGGTCACCTGCCGGGACAGGGTGCCGGAGCGCAGGTCGAGGAGGCGCTCATGGGAGTGGACGACGCCGTACCTGACATCGAACGGATCGTCGTCGACCAGCAGCCGGATCGGCTTGCCGTTGGTCACGTTGATGATCGTCTGGCCGGACTCCGGATAGCCGTAGCCGCGTTCGGCGTGCGGCAGCGGCCGGAGTTCGTACAGCGAGTTGAGGTAGGTGCCAGGCAACCCGTGCGGCTCACCCTCGTCGAGGTTGCCGCGCAGCCCGATGTGACCGTTGGAGAGCGCGAACACCGACTCGCTCTGCGCCAGCGCGTCGAGGTCCAGCCGGGTTTCGCGCACGCACCAGGGTTCGACGGTGTATGCGGATTGCCTTTCCAGGCTCGGCGACAGCATGGTCGTATTCGTAGTTCAGTGCGCTGGAGCCGGCCTCAAGGCGCGCTATGGCCCTGGGGATCCACCGCGCCTTGACCGCGGGTAGAGACGCCGTTGCCAGACTGCGGGCATACAGGCTTTCGGAAGGAGCGCGGTAATGGTGGAGAACGGGCAGCGTGTCGCGCTGGTCACCGGCGGGACGAGCGGAATCGGCCTGGCCATCGCCGAGAAGCTGGCCAGCCAGGACCACAAGGTCTTCCTCTGCGCGCGGAACGGCGACGCCGTGAGCGACACGGTTACCGGGCTGCGCGAGCGCGGCTTCGACGCGGCGGGCGTCGCCGCGAACGTCCGTGACCTCGACGACGTCCGGAACCTGGTCGGCGCCGCGGTCGGGCAGTACGGGCAGGTGGACGTCCTGGTGAACAACGCAGGCCGCAGCGGCGGCGGCGTGACCAAGGACATCCCCGACGAGACCTGGTACGACGTCATCGACACCAACCTGAACAGCGTCTTCCTGGTGACCCGCGAGGTGCTCAACAACGGGAAGCTGGTCGAGAACGGCTGGGGGCGGATCATCAACATCGCCTCCACCGGCGGCAAGCAGGGCGTCATCTTCGGCGCGCCCTACTCGGCCTCCAAGCACGGCGTGATCGGCTTCACCAAGGCACTCGGCCTGGAGCTCGCGAAGACAGGTGTCACCGTGAACGCGGTCTGCCCGGGCTACGCCGAGACCCCGCTGGCCGAGCGGGTCCGGCAGGGCTACGCGGCGTACTACAAGACCAGCGAGGACACGATCCTCGAGCGTTTCCAGGCCAAGATCCCGCTCGGCCGCTACTCCACGACCGAAGAGGTGGCGGGCCTGGTCGGCTACCTGGTCACTGACACCGCCGCGTCGATTACCGCCCAGGCGCTCAACGTGTGCGGCGGCCTCGGCAACTACTGAGCAGGGCAGCTTTTAGTGAGCAGGTTTTAGTGAGCAGGGCCGACCTGAGTGACAGGCTGCGCCGGGACCTGGCCGAGGTGCCCGGGCTCTACCGGCGCTGTGAGTCCCTCCTGGTCCGCTTCCCGCCCGCGTTCACCCAGCGGGTGGCGGGCGGCGGGACCACGGGCCTGGTCCTCGACGAACGCGTGACCGAGGCCCGGCGTGACCTGGTCGCGGTGCTGGCGTCCTGGTCGGGGCTGGTGGCCGACGAGCGCGGCGTCACCCGGCCCCGCCGGGACGCCGCGGAACTGGCCGCGTTCCTGGCCGTCCACCTGGAGTGGCTGCTGGCGCATCAGGCCGGGCCATGCTTCGCCGAGGAACTCCTGGCCGCGGCGGCGGCCGCGCGCGAGGTCAGCCGCAGCGGGCCCGGCCCGGACATCGAGCTGGGCCGGTGCGTGGAAGACGGCTGCGACAGCACGATGATCGCGACCAGGGGCACGTCATCGGAGCTGGAGGTGCGCTGCGCGGCGGGACACGCCTGGCGGCCACGCCAGTGGCTGCGGCTGGCCCGGCAGATCCAGGTGCACGCATGAGCGCGGCCGGCCGCGCCGCCCCGGCCCGGCGGACCGTGCCCACGCAGCTGGCCGCGCTCGCCGTGGGCGTGTCCGAGGCCACGATCCGCAAGTGGGCCAGCCGGGGCAAGCTGTCCCGGTACGGCAGCCCGGGCCGGGCCGAGTACGACCTGGACGAGCTGTTCGAGATCGCGCTGGACAAGGACCGCTAGCGCGCCAGGCAGGCTAGCCTCCCGCCACCAGACCACGCCCGGATGCATCCGCCTCGGGCGCTATGGCCTTGTGGTAGCCACGCCAGGCCATCCGCCCCCGGCCCCGCACCTCACGTCACACACGCCTCACAGCACTCATGCGTCCCGCGCCAGCCCCGTCCCCCGCCGGCTCGATGCCACATCGAGCCGGTCTGGGCCGGCCCGCTGTCACATCGAGCCGGCCCGATCCGGGGGCGCCCGCCCGCGCACACGGCCAAGAGCGGCCGCGCCCGCCGCCAGGTCACCACCGGCCCGCTGCCCTGGCGGATCATCCGGACCAGCCGCTGTCCCTTGTCATAGCCGCGGACACCGAAGCCGCGGCCATTCACATCGCCGCCCTCGCCCGCGGCGGCCCTGGCTCCTGACCGCCCCGCGGCCCCGCCCGGTCATCACAGTCCGTAATCCTGAGGATGCGGCTACAGATACCGCGCGCCCCTTCCCCCCGCGCACGCGCACGCGAATCGGCACTCTAAGCCACCGCGGCGAGTCGGGGCGCCTGGACGGCGCTGGCCAGGGCGACGCCGACGATGTCGTCCACGCTGCAACCGCGGGACAGGTCGTTCATGGGGGCGGCCAGGCCCTGCAGGATCGGGCCGATGGCGGTGGCGCGGGCCAGCCGCTCGGTGATCTTGTACCCGATGTTGCCGGCGTCGAGGTTGGGGAAGACGAACACGTTAGCCCGGCCCGCCGTCGGCGAGCCCGGCGCCTTCCGGATCGCGACCGCCTCGGCGAGCGCGGCGTCGAACTGGAGCTCCCCGTCCACGGCCAGGCCGGGCTCGCGGACCCGCACCAGCTCGGTGGCGGTGCGGACGCGCTGGACCACGTGATGCTCGGCGCTGCCCTTGGTCGAGAAGGACAGCATGGCCACCGCCGGGGTCTGCCCGGCCAGCTCGGCGAAGGTCCGGCTGGTGGCCACGGTGATGTCCGACAACTGCGCCGCGTCCGGCTCGGGGACGACGGCGCAGTCGGCGTAGGCGAACACCCGGCCGTCCGGCATGACCATGAGGAAACAGCTGGTCACGGTGTTCATGTCGGCGGCCAGGCCGATGACCCGGATCCCGGCGCGGAGGACGTCGGCGGTGGGGCGGGCCGATCCGCCGACGCACGCGTCGGCCAGGCCGGTCCGGACCGCGGCGGCGCCGATGTACAGCGGGTCGCGGGCCAGTGCGGCGCGTTCGCCCGGCGGCCGCCCGCGACGGGCCAGCGCCTCGGCGATGCAGTCCGCGATCGTCGAGTCGCGGCCGGCGGCCGCGGGCGAGAGCACATCCACCCCGTCGCACGGGGGTGCGCCGGCGGACACCAGCACGGGCCGGACCGCTGTCGTGGTAGCCAGCCGCCTGGCCGCCTCGGCGGCCCTCGGGTCGTCACCGTCGGTGAGTACGACCCGAGGGCTCGAGCCGGCCAAGCTGGTGCGCCATTGCTGCGCGAGATCGTGCATGGGTGCGTGACCCCTCAGCGGCCGGCCGGCCAGGTCCAGTCGCGGACCTCGGCCGGGTCCTCGCCGTGCTCGCGGGTGTAGTTGCGGATCCTGAGCCGTTCGTCGACCATCCGCTGACGCAGCTTGGCTTCGGCGACGGCCAGCCCGGGCACGTGGTCGATGACGTCGATGACCAGGTGATAGCGATCCACGTCGTTGAGCATCACCATGTCGAACGGCGTGGTGGTGGTGCCCTCCTCCTTGTACCCGCGCACGTGCACGTTTTCGTGGTTGGCGCGCCGGTAGATGAGCCGGTGGATGAGCCACGGGTAGCCGTGAAAGGCGAACACGACCGGCCGGTCGCGGGTGAACAGCGTGTCGAACTCCCGGTCCGACAGCCCGTGCGGGTGCTCGCTCTCGTCCTGCAGGCGCATCAGGTCCACCACGTTGACCACCCGGACCATGAGGCCGGGCAGGTACCTGCGGAGCAGGTCGGCGGCGGCCAGCGTCTCCAGCGTCGGGATGTCTCCGGCACAGGCCAGCACCACGTCGGGCTCGGGGGCGGTGTTGTTGCTTGCCCACTCGAAGATCCCGATGCCGCGCGTGCAGTGCGCCACGGCCTCGTCCATCGAGAGCCAGTCCGGCATCGGGTTCTTCCCGGCCACGATGACGTTGACGTAGTCGCGGGAACGCAGGCAGTGGTCCGCCGTCGACAGCAGGGTGTTGGTGTCCGGCGGCAGGTAGACCCGGATGATCTCGGCCTTCTTGTTCACCACGTGGTCGATGAAGCCGGGATCCTGGTGCGAGAAGCCGTTGTGGTCCTGCCGCCACACGTGCGAGGTCAGCAAGTAGTTCAGCGACGCGATGGGCCTGCGCCACGGGATGCCGCGGGTGACCTTCAGCCACTTCGCGTGCTGGTTGAACATCGAGTCGATGATGTGGATGAACGCCTCGTAGCAGCTGAACATCCCGTGCCGCCCGGTGAGCAGGTAGCCCTCGAGCCAGCCCTGGCACAGGTGCTCGGAGAGGATCTCCATGACCCGGCCGGTCGGCGCGAGGTTGTCGTCGCCGGGTTCAAGCAGGGCGTTCCACGTGCGGTCGGTGACCTCGAACACCGACGTGAGCCGGTTGGACGCCGTCTCGTCCGGACCGAACAGGCGGAACGTCGAAGCGTTGGCCGCCATCACGTCCCGGAGCCAGTGCCCGAGCACCCGGGTCGGCTCGCTGGTCGAGGCGCCCGGTGCGCTCACCTCCACGCCGTAGTCACGGAAGCCCGGCAGCCGCAGGTCGCGCAGCAGCAGGCCCCCGTTGGCGTGCGGGTTCGCGCTCATCCGGCGGTCCCCCCGGGGCGGCAGCGCCCGCAGCGGCTCGGCCAGCAGCCCCGTGGTGTCGAACAGCTCTTCGGGCCGGTAGCTGCGCATCCACTGCTCAAGCTGGGCGAGGTGCTCCGGGTTGGCGCGCACGTCGGCCAGCGGGACCTGATGTGACCGCCAGGTGCCCTCGACCTGGACTCCGTCGACCTCGCGCGGGCCCGTCCAGCCCTTGGGCGTGCGCAGCACGATGACCGGCCACGAGGGGCGCTCGGGAGAGCCGCCGAGCCGGGCCTCCTGCTGGATCAAGGTGATCTGCTGGTAGGCGGCCTCCAGCGCCACCGCGAGCGACCGGTGGACCTGCTCCGGGTCGTCCCCGGAGACCAGGTACGGCGTGTGCCCGTACCCCTCGAGCAGGCTGATCAGCTCACGCTCGGGGATCCGGGCCAGCACGGCCGGGTTCGCGATCTTGTACCCGTTCAGGTGCAAGATGGGCAGCACGGCGCCGTCCCGGGCCGGGTCGATGAACTTGTTCGAGTGCCAGCTCGCCGCCAGCGGCCCGGTCTCGGCCTCACCGTCGCCGACCACGCAGCAGACGAACAGGTCCGGGTTGTCGAACGCGGCGCCGTACGCGTGCACCAGCGCGTAGCCCAGCTCGCCGCCCTCGTGGATGGAGCCGGGGACCTCGGCCGCCACGTGGCTCGGGATGCCGCCCGGGAACGAGAACTGGCGGAACAGGGCGGACATCCCGTCTTCGTTGTGGTCGATGTGGTGATAGTGCTCGCCGTAGGTGCCTTCGAGGTAGGTCTGGGCCACCACCGCGGGCCCGCCGTGCCCCGGGCCGGTGATGAAGATGGCGTTCAGGTCGTGCGCCTTGATCAGCCGGTTCATGTGGGTGTACACCAGGTTCAGCCCCGGCGTCGTGCCCCAGTGCCCGAGCAGGCGCGGCTTGATGTGCTCCGGCCGTAGCGGCTCGCGCAGCAGCGCGTTGTCAAGCAGGTAGATCTGTCCCACGGACAGGTAGTTGGCCGCACGCCAGTAGGCGTCCAGCAACCCGACCTCGGTATCGGTGAGCGCGGTGCTCGTATCGGTAGTAGCTGTCATCGGTGGGCCTCCTGGCACGTGATGCGTCTGGCTGAAGACTCACCGGATCCCCTACAGCGCCATTTGAACCCCGCTCGATTCCTGCGCGAGCGTGCGTGGAGACGGCCCCCGGCCCGGTTGACAGGACCAAAGGGCGTCTGTCACGCTTTTTCGGACGGCATAGCTATGCCCTCATGCGAGTTCCGGTGCCGATTCCCGGATACCCAGCATCCCGCGGTGCCCCTGGTACAGGTACCGGCGGTCGACGAGAACCACCAATCACTGCGCGGCCTCTGCCTGCGCGGCCCCCGCCTGTCCGGACCCTGCCCGTTGTGACCGGGCCGCGGGCTGCCTCCACGCTGCGAAAGGACGAACGAGCATGGCGAAGCAGGAACTCCGCGAGGTGGAGCACGACATCACGGTGTCGGCGGCGGCGGCCGATGTCTACCGGCTCATCGCGGAGATCGAGAACTGGCCGCGTATCTTCCCGCCGACCGTCTACGCCGACTACGCCGAGCGTTCGGGGCTCCAGGAGCGGATCCGGATCTGGGCCACCGCCAACGGCGACGTCAAGAACTGGACGTCGCGCCGGATGCTGGATCCACCGAACCTGCGGATCGCGTTCCGCCAGGAGGTCTCCGCTCCCCCGGTGGCGGCCATGGGCGGCGCCTGGCTGATCGAGCCGGTCTCGTCGCGCGAGTGCCGGGTGCGGCTGCTGCACGATTACCGGGCGATCGACGACGACCCCGACGCCCTGGCCTGGATCAACCAGGCGGTGGACCGCAACAGCCGGTCGGAGCTTGCCGCCCTCAAGGCCAACGTCGAGGTCGACGACGGCACCTCGGCTGGGCGGCTGCTGTCGTTCGCGGACACGGTGCGGATCGGCGGTTCCGCCGAGGACGTCTACGACTTCCTCAACGAGGCGCAGCTCTGGGAGGAACGCCTGCCGCACGTCGCCCGGGTCGACCTGCAGGAGGAGACCCCGGGCCTGCAGATCCTGGAGATGGACACGCGCGGCAAGGACGGCTCGACGCACACCACCAAGTCGGTGCGCGTGTGCTTCCCGTACCGCAAGATCGCCTACAAGCAGGTGACGCTGCCCGCGCTGATGAGCCTGCACAACGGCTACTGGCAGCTGGAAGCCGACGGCGACGGGGTGCTCGCGACCTCGCACCACACCGTGGTGATCAACACCGCGAACATCCCGGCGGTCCTGGGTGCGGCGGCAGGCATCGCCCAGGCCCGGGACCTGGTCAAGAACTCGCTCAGCACCAACAGCCGAACGACCCTCGCGCACGCCAAGCAGTACGCCGAGGCACGGCCCTGACCGGCCGGCGCCGGCCTGACGGCGCCCGGCACGACATGGATACGAAGAGAGGTAATAGCTAATGCCCAGCAAGGTCAACGCATCGGATCCCAGCGGGTCCGGCAAGGTCCATGAGGTGGACGTGGTGATCCTGGGTTCGGGCCTGGCTGGTTCGGTGAGCGGCTCGATCCTGGCCCGGCATGGCGCCAGGGTGGCCCTGGTGGACGCCGCGTCGCACCCGCGGTTCGCGATCGGCGAGTCGACCACCCCGCACCTGATCGAGTGGCTCCGCATCCTGGCCCTGCGGTTCGACATCCCGGAGCTGGCCGACCTGTTCGACGTGCAGGTGGCCAACGAGCGCATCGGCCCGTTCCACGGGCAGAAGCAGAGCTTCGGCTTCGTCAAGCACACGCCCGGCCGTGAGCCCGACCCCGACGAGGCCACCATCTACGTGGTGCCGAAGCTGATCACCAGGGCCAGCCACCTGTACCGCCAGGACAGCGACGCCCACTTCTTCCACGTAGCCGCCAAGTACGGCTGCATCCTGCGGCAGAACTGGCGGGCCGCCGAGCTCGACTTCGACGACGACGGCGTCACCGTCACCGGGCAGAACGGCGAGGTGTTCCGCGGCCGGTACCTGATCGACGCCAGCGGCTTCCGCTCGCCGCTGGCCCAGAAGTTCGACCTGCGCGACAAGCCGGCCCGGTTCAAGCACCACTCGCGGTCGATGTTCACCCACTACATCGGGGTCAAGCCGTTCGACGACGTCATCGACTGGCCGCGGCGGGACCGGCCGCCCGCGCCGTGGAACAACGGCACCCTGCACCACCTGATCGACCGCGGCTGGTTCTGGATCATCCCGTTCAGCAACTACAAGGGCTCGATCAGCCCGCTGTGCAGCGTCGGCCTCACCATCGACGAGCGCACGTACCCCAAGCCGTCCGACATGACCGCGGACGAGGAGTTCAGCCGGTTCCTTGACACCTACCCGGCGGTCAAGCGCCAGTTCGACGGCGCGAAGCGGGTCCGCGAGTGGGTGTCCACCGACCGGCTGCAGTACTCCTCCAAGCACTCGATCGGCTACCGCTGGTGCCTGATGTCCCACGCGGCGGGGTTCATCGACCCGCTGTACTCCTTCGGCCTCGGCAACACCTTCCAGGTCGTCTACGCGCTGGTCAGCCGGCTCCTCGAGTCCCTGGCCGACGACGACTTCTCGGTCGAGCGCTTCCAGTACGTCGACCAGCTCGAGCGCGGGCTGCTCTACCACAACGACCTGATCGTCAACAGCTCGTTCATCTCCTTCTCGGAGTTCAAGCTGTGGAACGCGGTGTTCCGGGTGTGGGGAGCCTTCCTGGCCCACGGCAGCCTGCGGCTGGTGCGGGCGCGCCTGGGCTACCTCATCGACGGCGACGAGCGGCACTTCTCCGAGCTCGAGCAGGCACCGCACACCGGGCTGTGGTGGCCGGAGAGCACCGCGTTCAAGAACATCCTCGAGGGCACGGCGGAGACCTGCGAGAAGTACGAGGCCGGCGTCATCGACGCCGACTCCGCGGCCGCCGCCGTCTCCACCATGCTGGCCGAGCCTGGCCTGTCCGGCCCGGCCTTCCGCTGGGAGCAGCCCGGCACCCGCTACGTCGCGCCGACCACGCCGGACATGGCCAAGTTCATGCTCTGGGCCACCACGCAGTCGCCGCCGGAGGTGCGCCCGCTGGGCCGCGCCCTGGTGGGCGGGGTGGTCAAGGCCGGCCTGCGCGGCAAGAAGGCGTTCTAGGTCTACGTCCACATACGTCCACATACGTCCACAGGAGAAACTCGTGAGCGTTCCTGTAACTCAGCCGTCGCACGAGCCCCAGATTGACGGGCGGATGCTGCGGAACGTCTGCGGCCTGTTCGTGACCGGCGTGACGGTGATCACCACCGGCGTGGACGGCTGGTGCGACGGGACGACGGTGAACTCCTTCACCTCCGTCTCCCTCGATCCGCCGCTGGTGCTCTTCTGCCTGCACAAGCAGTCACGCCTGTGCGCGACGCTGGCGAGGTCCGGCCTGTTCGTGGTGAACTTCCTGGCCGGCCGGCAGGAGAAGCTGGCCCGGGCCTTCGCGGGGAAGCAGACCGCGGCATTCGGGGAGGTGGCGCATCACCGCTCCGCGGCGGGCGTGCCGGTCCTCACCGAGGCCCTCGCCTTCCTGGCCTGCGAGCTCGTCGACGAGTTCGAGGGCGGCGACCACACCATCTTCCTCGGCGAGGTCCAGGAGGTGGGGATGCCGCGGCACAACGCCGAGCCGCTGATCTTCTTCCGCGGGTCGCTGGGCGCGCTGGAGCACGAGCCGACGGCCGTGCTTCCGATCTGGGAGGCCTGAGCGGCCGGCCGCAACCAAGGAGAAATGATGAAGAGACTACGCGGTAACCCGTGGGCGGTCCTGACCATCTTGTCCATCGGGTTCTTCATGACGCTGATCGACCTGACGATCGTGAACGTCGCGATCCCGCAGATGGTCGACAAGCTCCACGCGTCGCTGGACGAGGTGCTGTGGGTCATCAACGCCTACACCCTGGTCCTGGCCGTTCTGATGATCACGGCCGGGCGCCTCGGCGACCTGCGCGGGAAGAAGATGCTGTTCCTGACGGGGATCGCGGTGTTCACGCTGGCCAGCCTGGCCTGCGGCCTGTCGCAGAACGCGGCCGAGCTGATCGCCTTCCGCGCCGTCCAGGGCGCCGGGGCGGCGCTGCTGCTGCCGCAGACGATGTCGATCATCATGGAGATGTTCCCCAAAGAGACGCGCGGGATCGCGCTGGGTATCTGGGGCGCGGTGGCCGGCCTGTCCGGCGCGGTCGGCCCGACCGTCGGCGGCGTGCTGGTCACCGAGACGGACTGGCGGTGGGTCTTCTTCGTGAACATTCCGCTCGGCCTCCTAGTGCTGGCCATGGGCGGGCCGATCATCCCGGCCCTGCGGCAAACGGCGCGGCACCGGTTCGACCTGGCCGGGGTGGTGCTCGCCACCGCCTCGCTGTTCTGCCTGGTCTTCGCGCTGACCGAGGGCCAGCGGTACTCGTGGAACGGCTGGATCTGGGCGCTGATCGCCGCGGCCGCGGCGCTCTTCGTGGCCTTCCTGGTGCAGCAGCGCCACCAGCAGGCTAGCGAGCCCCTGCTGCCGTTCGTGCTGTTCAAGGACCGCAACTTCTCGATCATGAACTTCGTCGGGATCATGGTGATGTTCGGCGTCATTGGGCTGTTCCTGCCGATGACCATCTACCTGCAGTCGGTCCTGGGCTTCACTGCGCTCAAGGCGGGGCTCGTGCTGATCGGGCTGGCCGTGGGGGCGATCGTCACGGCCGGCCCGGCCGGCGTGCTGGCCCAGAAGCTCGGCGCGAAGTACATCCTGACCGGCGGGCTGCTGGCGTTCGGCGGCGGCATGCTGTGGCTGATGACCGTCGTCGACGTGGGCAAGAGCTGGACGTCGCTGATCGGCCCGCTGTTCGTCATGGGGCTGGGCGTCGGCTGCACGTTCTCGCCCATGGCCGCGGAGATCATGCGCAACGTCCCGCTGCACCTGTCCGGCGCCGCCTCCGGGGTCAGCAACGCGCTCCGGCAGGTCGGCTCGGTGCTGGCGGGCGCGGTGATCGGCGCGGTCCTGCAGGCCCAGCTCGCCTCCTCACTGGCCGCCCAGGCGGTTCAGCGGGCCGCGGCCATCCCGCCGGGCTTCCGGGCCCGGTTCGTCTACGGCTTCGCCCACGCCGCCAGCAACGGCCTGCAGGTCGGAGCCGGCCAGGCCGGCTCGGATCAGAAGCTGCCCGGCGTGCCCGCGGCCATCGCCCGCCACATCGCGGCGATCGGGGCCCAGGTCTTCGAGCACGGCTACGTCAGTGCGATGAAGCCCACCATGGTCGTCACCGCTGCCGCGCTGGGCGTCGGCGCGGCCTGCTGCATGTTCGTCAAGGCCATCCGCGGCGCCGCCCCGCAGCCGTACGCCGGCCCGGCGCCCGAGGCCGAAGCCACCGCCGCGCCCGGCCGCGTCTCCCGGGTCGGCTGAAAGGACCCCAGCATGAACGGCACTGCATCCCGGTCACCGTCCGGCGACCATTACGACGTGGCGATCCTCGGCGCGGGCCTGGCCGGCGCCATGCTCGCCGCGGTGCTCGCCCGCAACGCGGTCAAGGTCCTGCTGATCGACGCGGCGACGCACCCGCGGTTCGCGGTGGGCGAGTCGACGATCCCGTACACCTCGACGGTGACCAAGATCGTGGCCGCCCGCTACCAGGTGCCCGAGATCGACGCGCTCTCCGGGTTCCGCACCGTCCACGAGAAGATCACCCCGATGTGCGGCAGGAAGCAGAACTTCGGCTTCATCTACCACCGCGAGGGCCAGCCGCAGGACCCCGCCCTGACCAACCAGATGGTGATCTCCGAGCGGCAGGGGACCGAGACCCACCTGTTCCGGCAGGACACCGACGCCTACCTGTACCGGGTCGCCGTCGGCTACGGCGCCGAGCCCCGCACCGGGACGCGCGTCACCGACATCAAGATCGTGCCCGAGCGCGGCGTCGTGCTGCGCACCGACACCGACGAGGAGTTCCGCGCCAGCTACGTGGTGGACGGCGGCGGCTTCCGCTCGCCGGTGGCCGCGGCCCTCGGGCTGCGCGAGGAACCCACCCGGGCCCGCACCCGCTCCCGCGCGCTGTTCACCCACATGGTCGGGGTCACGCCCTACGATCAGGTCCCCGCGGGCCGGTCGGCCGGCCAGCCGATCCCGTGGCACCACGGCACGCTGCACCATGTCTTCGACGGCGGCTGGCTGTGGGTGATCCCGTTCGACAACCACGACGAATCGCGTAACGGGCTGTGCAGCGTCGGGCTGACCCTGGACGAGCGGGCCCACCCGGGGCCCGGCTGCCCACCGCAGGAGGAGTTCGACGCGTTCCTGCGCCGCTTCCCGGACATCGCCGAGCAGTTCACCAACGCCAAGGCGATCCGGCCCTGGGTCCGCACCGGCCGCCTGCAGTACTCCTCGACGCGCACGGTCGGCGACCGCTACTGCCTCACCGCGCACGCGGCGGGCTTCGTCGACGCCCTGTACTCGCGCGGGATGACCAGCACGCTGGAGGTGGTCAACGCCCTTGGCTGGCGGCTGATCGAGGCGTCCCGCGACGGCGACTGGTCCACCGAGCGGTTCGCAGCCGTCGACACCATGCAGCAGGGCCTGTTCGACGTGCACGACGACCTGGTGTACAGCTCCTTCGTCAGCTTCCGCGACTACGACCTGTGGAGCGCGGTGCTCCGGGTCTGGCATGCGGTCAGCATCCTGCCGACGGTGGTCGTCCAGCGAGCCCTGCGCACCTACCTGCAGACCGGGGACGACCAGGTGTTCCGCGACCTGGAGGTGACCGACACCCCCGGGCTTCCCGCCCCGGTCGGCCACGACGTCACCGCGCTGCTGGCCTTCACCCGACAGACCTGCCAGGAGGTGGAGTCCGGCGCCCTGTCCCCCGGCGAGGCGTCCCAGCGCCTGTTCTCCTGGGTGGACCAGGCTCCGTTCATCCCGCCGGCCTTCGAGCTCGGCGATCCGGCCAACAAGTACTTCGAGGTGACCCCGGCGGTGCTGGCCCGCATCCGGGAGTGGGCCACGACCGCGGCGCCGGCGTACCTCGCGCCGGTATTCAGCTGACGAACGAGCGAAGGAAACCCGATGGCACTGAACCAGACGCTGATGATCCGCAGGTTCGACCCCCGGCACGCCCCCGAGGTGGCGAAGATCTTCGAGCGCACCGACCGTGAGACTCACCTGCCGCAGCGGATCGGCGTGCGGCGCCGGGACCTGTTCGAATACCAGGGCTCCTGCCTTCACCTGGTGCAGTGCGACCAGGACTTCATCGCGCGGCTGCGGGAGACCAGAAACGACCCGGACTGGCGTGAGCTCGACCAGGCGCTGCGCGCCTACCTGTTCCCGTCCGATCCGGCCAGGCCCGGGATCGAGCTACTGACCCCGTTCTATACCTGGATCAACGACTGACCGCCGTTCGATGGCCCCCGCCCGGTCCGGGCGGGGGCCATTTCGCGTGCCGTGGCCTTATGCGTGCCGCGCCTTTCGCGTGCCGCGCCTTGTGCGTGCCTGAGCGCCGGTCGCGGTGTCCGGTTGGGCGGGCCGGCCCGCCTTGGTGCCCGTGCGCCCCGTGATGCGGTCTGATGCGACTCCGCTGCCGGGCGGCATTCCGGGCATGCCCGGAATGCCGGTTACCTGGCCGGAGGCCCGGCGATATGTCTGCAGTTTCGGGGGTTATAGCACCCGGAACTGCAGACATATGGGACGGCAGTCCCCCTGGACGGGGCGGCGGGGGCACGGAGTGCCCGCAGCAGGGAAGAAATTACCGCAAACCGGGCAACCGCCGGTGCCGCGCGCTCCGCAGCCGCGACACACCGGAACTTTCTTTATTTGGAATGAGCACCTGGGTGCCCATTTCCTCCGCGCAGGCCGGATCCTCCACTACAAGCGGAGGGAACCCTCCAGCTGGGTGAGGTCATGAGGCCCGTGGTGCCGCAGCGGGCTGATCCGGAAAATCCGCGCCCGGCCGGGCACAGGTTTCCCGGCCGGGCGTATTAGCCATCCATCCGCTGATCTACAGGACACGCTCTAGGCCAGGCATTGCGGCAGGGCGCCGCCGTTGTACTCGATCATCTCGCCGAAGATCTTCACCACGTCCAGCGGCCGGCCGAGTTCTCCCCCCTCGAGCTCGGCGTAGGCCCGGTGCAGGTTTCCCACCACCCGTTCGGAGTCGATCAGGTGAGCGAACGCGCCGAGGCCGGCGTCCCTGGCTACCTGCAGCGGGCTCAGCCCCCGGGCCGCGCCGTCCGCGGCCAGCGCCTGGATCCACTCCAGGTACGCCGCCGTCTCGTCGAGGACCTCCGGCCCGGTGACCGGGCCGTGCCCGCAGACGATGGTCCGCGCGCCGAGCCGGCGCAGTTCGTCCACGGCATGCAGGGCGCCGCGGACCGAGCCCATCAGGTTGAACGGGGCTACCCCGGACATCGCCACGTCGCCGGCGAACAGCACGCGGTCGCCAGGCAGCCAGACCACCACATCGTTGGTGGTGTGGGCCGGGCCGACGTGGACCAGTTCCGCGGGGCGGTCACCCACGTGCAGCGTGAGCCGGCCCTCGAACGTGAGCGTGGGCAGCGCCAGCCGGACCTCACCCCAGTCGACCTGAGGCCACAAGGCGGTCAGGCCCAGCCCGGACTCGGCCATCTCGGTCCGGGCCGCGTGGTGGGCGACGATGGTGACGGCGCCGAAGACGTCGTTGCCGAACGTGTGGTCACCGTGGTGGTGCGTGTTGACCAGGGTGCGCACCGGCCCGGCGCCGATGGCCTCCACCGACTCGCGCAGCCGGAGCGCCCGGCTCACGGTGGCCACCGTGTCGATGACGACGGTACCGTCGCCGCCGGCCAGCACGCCGGCGTTGTTCAGGCACCACCCGCCCGCTGGCTGGATGTAGGCATAAACCCCGTCGGCGACTTCCGCCATATGCGGAGCCGGCCTGGAATAGGTGCGCGCAGTGCTTATTGTCGCCATGGTTCACAATTGTCGGCGGTCGCCCTCGACCGGCGGTCGAGGCCGGTAGCAGGCACAGTGGCGGGTTGTGCGCGTGACCGGCGCTTGAGCCCATCTTGACCAGTTCGCGCCATTATCGTCAGGACGATTATCTGCCGATGGGAGGACGGAAGAAATGACAATTCCTGGGACGGCGCTGGATCGTTCCGCCACCCTGGACTATCCCGCCCTGCGCATGGACCAGCTCCTGGCGCGCACCAGCGCGGCCCATCCGGACCGGATAGCGATACGCGCCGGCGAGCGCACCACCAGCTACGCCGAACTGGACGCGGCCATCACGCGGTGCGCGAAGCGCATCCGCAGCCTGACCGGCGGGGAACGGACGGTGGTCGCGGTCGGCTCGCTCCTGGACCCGGACTACGTGATCGCGTACTACGCCGCGATCCGCAGCGGGAACATCGCCCTTCCGGTCGTGCCGCTGCTGCCCGCCGTGGCGTTGAAGTACCAGCTTGAAATGTCGGGCGCCGGGATCGCGTTCCTCAGCGCGCAGATGAACGACCAGTTCAGCCGGATCGCGGCCGGCCTGGCCGAGCCGCCGCAGGTCGTGCTGTTCGGCGGCGGGGAGCTGCTGGCCAGCGGCCAGGGAGGCGACGAGGGCGAGCTGCCCGACGCGGGAGGGTATGACCCGGACGAGCCCGCGGCCATGCACTTCACCAGCGGCACCACCGGCATGCCCAAGGCCGTCCTGCTCAGCCAGCGCAACGTGACCGCCAACGCCGCCCAGGTCGCCGACGCGCTGCAGATCGACGCCGGATCGCTGTGCGTCATCTGCTTCCCGACCTATCACCCGATGCACATGAACGGGACCGTGATCGCGGGGGCCACTCAGGTGCTCACCACCGATCCGGACCTCGCGACCGCGGTCCGGCTGGCCAACCAGAGCCGCGCCACGCACATGTTCAGCCTGCCGGCCTGGCTGAACCGGCTGGCCAGCTACACCGGCCCCGATGACGTGAGGCTGGACACCGTGCGGTTCGTCGGGTCCGGCGGCGCCGCGCTCAGCCCGGTCGTCGCCGAGCGACTGCGGGACCGGCTCGGGGTTCCGGTGATCCAGGGCTACGGGCTGGCCGAGACCTCGCCGCTCACGCACCTCGACAGCCCGCAGGACCCGGTTCCCGGGTCAGTCGGGCGCCCGGTCGCCGACACGCAGTGCCGCATCGTCGGCGTCGAGAGCCGCGCGGAGGTGGCCGAGGGCGAGCCGGGCGAGATCCAGCTGCGCGGGCCGCAGGTCATGCTCGGGTACCGGCACCACCCCGAGCGGGCCGAGATCGACGCCGACGGGTGGCTGTCCACCGGGGACGTCGGCTACGTCGACGCCACCGGACGGCTCTTCCTGGTCGACCGGATCAAGGACGTCTTCAAGCACGACAACTTCATGGTCTCGCCCACCGAGATCGAGTCCGTCCTGGCCCGGCACCCGGCGGTCGCGGACTGCGTGGTGGTCGACCGCCCGCACGAGGTGCACGGAGGCGTGGCGTACGCCTACGTCGCGCTGCGCCACGGGCCGGATCAGCTCGACGAGATCGTCCGCTGGGTCAACGACCAGCTCCCGTACTACAAGCACATCTGGGACGCCGAGGCCGTGCCGAGCATTCCCCGCTCACCCAACGGGAAAATCCCGCGCCGCGACCTGCGCGGCGCGCTTCACGTACAGTTCGCTGGAGGATCAAAGATGGTAATCCTGCTCAACCGGCTCACGGTCACCGGAGACCCGGAGAAGTTCGAGAAGGTCTTCGCGAAGAGCTCGCAGTTCATGCGGGCCCAGCCGGGCTTCATGGGGCACACCCTGGTCAAGTCGCTGCGCAACCCAGGCAGCTACGTGAACATCGCGCACTGGGAGCAGGCCGCCGACCACATCAAGAGCGTGCAGAACCCCGAGTTCATGGAGCACATCACCGCCCTGGCCGAGGTCTCCGGCTCCGATCCGGACCTGTACTCGATCGTGATGGAAGTCGAGCGGGCCGATGACTGACATCCAGCTGGCGCCGGCCCCGGGGGCCGTGGACGCCGAGACCTACAGCCAGATCCAGCAGTTCTACGCCTGGCAGAGCCAGCTGCTCGATTTCGGCCGGTTCGAGGAGTGGGCCGCGACCTTCACCGAGGACGGCAGCTTCCTGGCCCCGGGCTTCCCCGAGCCGGTCCGCGGGCGCACCGCCCTGGCGGTGGGGACCCGGAAGAACCACGAGGGGATCGACTCCACCCTGGCCATCCGGCACTGGTTCGGCATGACCACGGTCGAGCCTGTGGCCGAGGGGGCCGTCCGCGCCCTGAGCTACGTGATCGTCATCCGCGCCCCGCGTGACGGCGAGCCCTTCATCTACCGCAGCACGACCTGCGAGGACGTGCTGGTCCTCCAGGATGGCCAGTGGCTGGTCCGGGAGCGTGTCATCCGCCGCGACGACCTGCCCGCGTGACGCCCGTTACCGTGAGGTCCCTCACCGGCGCGAGTTGAAGCGCTGCGGAAAACGCGAGCGGGCCCGGGCATGGCCAGGGCCCGCTCGCGGTTCCTGGCGCTGCGGTCAGGCGGCCGCCACCGGTGACGCGGACCGGGTGTGGACAACGCGGTAGGTGTTCCACTGACGGAAGGTGGTCATCCGGTCCAGCACGGCCTGCGTGGCGCGCCGGGCGGCTGGCTGCTGGTCATCGGGCACCGCACGGAACGCGTCGAAGGCCTCCCTGCTGTCCCACTGCCGGTAGACGACGATGTAGTCGTTGTCCGCGCCGAGGGGCGCGAGGTTGCCCTCGGTCCCGGACGGCCCCCGGGCGCGGATGCCGCGCAGCACGGTCTGGGACCGGTATCCCGGCGTTTCCACGAGCCACTCATGGGCGGCGCCCACCGCCGCGATCAGCTCGTCCTGCTCGGCGGGCGCCACGCCGAGCAGGTCCACCGCGGTGTAGTCGCCACGGTCGGGTGAGATCTCGGTGACGTCGCCGAGCGAGGGGTGCCGTTGCGCGAGTTCCACCTCGTTCTGCATCAGCCGGACCGATGTGGTGATCTCCTTGAAGATCGGCACCGTGTGGTGCTTGAACTCGTCAGCAGCGTACCGCGTCTCAAGGTCCTCCCTGCCCCGCCACTGGATGAAGTTCAGCGTGCCGAACTTCTCCACGCCCCGGTGAACGGAGCTCGATATCCAGCCGGGGTAGGCCGCGGCGTCGACGATCCGGCACATCTCCTTGATCAGGCTGTCGGTCTTCTCCGCCGTGTCGGTGTAGAACTGATTGAGGACCGTCAGGTATCCGCTCGCTGGGGAAATAGTTGGCATGCTCTCCTCGCATCCGTTGGTAGACCAGGTCCTGTTACGACCGCTGGGAAAGGGCGTTGGTAAGGTCATCGGTGCCGCCATTGGCTGCACCCCGAACAACGGCTCGATCGCCTGATTGAGATCTGCTACATCGTCGCCCGCCCAGGCGATATAACCGTCCGGCCGCACCAGCACCGCGGAATTCCGGGCGGCAGAACCGTTTCCGCCGGGCTGCACGTGAACCACCCGGAGCCGATGTCCACCGGGCAGGACCGGTGCCGCGGGGCCGTCGGCCGCGGACGAGCCCAGCACCAGGACGGGCTCGGTTGCTGCCAGCAGCCCGGCCGCCGCCAGCGCGTGGTATGCGGTCCGCGGCGTCACGTTCCGGATGCGCCGGCGTTGACCGCGTCCTGCAGTCCGACATTCAGTGCCTGGCCGCCGATCGGCATGTGCCAGTGCGCGGCGTCGCCGGCCAGGAAGACCCGGCCCTGCCGGTAGGAGTCCGCCAGCCCCGTCGAGTTGTCGAAGGCGTCGATCCAGATGGCGACCCCATGCGCGATGTCCTCACCGGTCACCTGCTGCCACAGCCGCACGACTTCGGGGAATCGCGGCGGCTCGGTGCGTCCGGCCACTTCCTGGCCGTACGCATGCACCATGACCCTGGTGACTCCGTCGCGGGTCGAGGCGGCGGCGAACCCGTGTTCGCGCCGCTCGAACCGTCGGTCCGGGATCTCGATGCCGGTGACGTCGGCCCGGATCAGCTCCTTGGTCGCGCTGGTGACCGAGGACGTGAACCCGCGGCACCGCCGCACCGTGCTGGCGGCGCCGTCGCAGCCGACCAGGTACCGTGCCCGGATCAGCATGTCGTCGCCGGGACCCCGCACCACGCAGGCCACCTGTTCGTCCGACGCGCTTACCTCGGTCAGCTCGTGTGCCCGGAGCAGAGTGGCGCCCAGCTCGGCGGCACGCCGGCCCAGGACGTTCTCGGTGCGATACTGCGGAACCTTCCAGGTGCCGGCGTAGTCGCTGTCGACGTCGGACACGTCGAACGGCAGCCCGCCGAAGTGGGTCCCTGGCTCGTACCCCGCCTCGGCGAGCAGCGAATCAAAGCCCCGCTCGTGCAGGAGCTCGGCGGTCAGCGTGGTGAGCAGGCTGGCCCGTGACTCGGTCATCGGCTGGGCCAGCCGTTCCACGACGACGACCGGAACCCGGGCGCGCCGAAGCTCACCGGCCAGCATGAGCCCGACGGGACCGGCGCCGGCGACGACGACCTCGGTTCGCATCTCGCGCACGCCTGCCCCGGTCAAGTCACGTTCGACATCGTGCGTGATGCTCGTCATCACTGTTTCTCCTCCAGGGACGCGCCGGGGCTAGCGCGCGGACATCAGTGGCTGCGGTTCGGCGGATTCCGGCGCGTGCAGGCCCGTGCCGAACCAGCGCCGGAGCGACTCGGCCAGCTGGCCGTCACCAGGCGCCGCCCAGGCGACGTAACCGTCCGGGCGGATCAGCACCGACTCCGTGTCGGCGCCGGCGTCTTCCGGTCCGCCCGGGATGCTGGCGACCTGGACCAGGTCGACCCGGCCGGACCAGCCGGCCGCGATCTGGCTCACGGCACCGGAATCATCGGTTGTGATGAGGACGCCCCTGGCCGGGTGCAGCAGCCCCGCGATCCGCACCAGGGTTCCATCCGCCCGGGTCAGCTCGCGATCGGGCATGCGCGCGCCGGTCAGCGGGTGTCCCGAGGCGCCCACGTCGTAGCGGATGTCGAAACCGCTGACCATCCCGGACAGGTGCCGTCCCACCGCCGGGATCGTCATGAGCTCGGCCACGACGGTCCGCAGCGGCTCGATTTCCTTGCCGCTGAGGTTGAGGATGCCCTGGGCCAGGGTGTTGCGGAGAAGCCGCGCGCCCACCGGATGCCGCTCGTCGTGGTAGCTGTCGAGCAGCCCGTCCGGAGCCCAGCCCTGGATTACCGCGGCCAGCTTCCAGCCGAGGTTAGCGGCATCCTGGACGCCGACGCTCAGGCCCTGCCCGCCGGCCGGGAGGTGGATGTGGGCGGCGTCGCCGGCCAGCAGCACTCGGTCCCGCCGGTACTCGGTGACCTGACGCGTGGCGTCGGTGAACCTACTCACCCACAGCGCCCGGCCGCCGTGAAGCGACTCGCCGGTTAGCCGCCGCCAGGCGTCCGCCACCTCGCTGAAGGTCACGTCGCGGCTCCGGTCCGGCGGTGGCGTCCCGTTCTCGCAGACGATGATGCGATCGATGCCGTTCTCCAGCGGACCGGACATGACCATGCCGCCCGCCACCCGCTCGCCGATGAGCCGCGGCCTGATGTCGCAGCCGGCGACATCCGCCAGGTACATCTCGCGAGTGGCATCCGAGCCCGGGAAGTCGAAGCCGCCCAGCCGCCGGATGGCGCTCCGCCCGCCGTCGCACCCGACAAGGTACGCGGCGGAGTACGCGCGCCGCCCCGCCGGGCCGTCGACCTCCACGGTCACCGTGCCGTCCGTCGCGCGCAGGCTGACGACATCGTGCTGGCGGCGCAGCGACGCACCGCTTTCCAGCGCCCAGCCCTCGAGCATCTGCTCGATCTTGTACTGCGGGACTCCGCGCACCCCGAAGTGCGCGCCTTCGAGCACGCCGAAGTCCAGCGGGATGCCGCCGAAATGCCCCTGCCGGATGGTCTCCGCGTTCTCGAACCGGTCGAGCAGACCTCGCTGGTGCAAAACCTCCGCCGCCCGCGCGGTGAATCCGACGCCCCGCGATTCCTGGCTCGGGGGTATGCACTTGAGCGGAGTAACCGGCAACCGACCGCGAGATGCTGTGGTCGAGGCAGTCGGCCGCGCCAAGATCTTGTGGACACTCCGGCTAACTGCATAGCCCAGTCCTGGCTTATCGCGGCTCGGCGTTCAAACACGGTAACGTCGGCGCCGCCCAGGCGCAGCTCGCCAGCGAGCATCAATCCGACCGGTCCGGCGCCGACGATTATTATTTCGGTATCCACGCTGTCCTCCGGATACGTAGTCTCGTCAGACTGGCATCGCCTCGCCGATCAAGACCGGTGCGGCGGCCGGAATCACCTGGGTCAGCTCCGGAAATTCAATCGCAGCGGATTCGTTCGGCGCAGTTGGCGATACTGACATGACTCCTCCTGAACGTTCGCAGGAAAAGCAGCCTGTTTAGGCTAGCCCCGCCCACACGGCCAGGGCACGAAAATTACTCGAGCGCGACTCGACTCGACATGGTGGCTCACTATTTCTCGGAGATTGCGGTCGGCGTTCGGTCAGGGAAATGATGCAGCCGAACGGCCTTGACATTCGCCGCGGCGCCGGATTACGTCCCTGGGACTACATTGCAGATCGGGGAATATCGCCCGCTCGTGATGGGAGGCACGGCGCCTGGATTTGTTGTGCATTCTGTGGCCGCCGTCTCCAGCCGTGCTCGACCGCAGGTACAGAGGCTCTCGCCAGACTCCTGGTGTACGCCGACAGAGGAGTCCCCCGAGATGGCCGTTACCGCCGACCGCCCTGCCTCGGCTGGCGACGGTATCAGCGCGCTCGGCGTTACCGTCAGAACGGGAGCAGCACGATGTCCAAGATCATTGTTATAGGTGCGGGAATCGTCGGCCTGTCGACAGCACTCATGCTCGGGAGGCAGGGACACGACGTCACGGTTCTCGAACGGGACGATGAGGCGCTTCCCGGCTCACCGGATGACGCGTGGGAGACGTGGGACCGGCGGGGAATTACCCAGTTCCGGCAGGCCCACTTCTTTCACGCCGCGGGCTGCCGTGTCCTCGAGTCACTGCTGCCTGACGTGAAGGAAGCCCTGGTGAGAGCCGGTGGCCATTCGTTCAACATGCTGGCGCTCATGCCCCCGACCATCGAGGACCGCGAGCCCCGTCCGGGAGACGAGAGGTTCGTGACGGTCACCGGCCGTCGGCCGGTGATCGAGTACGCGGTCGCGACCACCGCCGAGGCAAGCCTCGACATCCGGCGTGGCGTGGCCGTCACCGAATTGCTGACCGGCGCAGCGGCCGTAACGGGTGTCCCGCACGTGACCGGCGTCCGCACCTCGGACGGTGAACGGCTCGCCGCTGATCTGGTCATCGATGCTATGGGCCGCCGTTCCCCGCTGCCGGGCTGGCTCGGGGTCCTCGGAGCCCGTCCGCTCGCCGAGGAGGCCCAGGATTCGGGGTTCATCTATTACACGCGGTACTTCCGCTCGGCGACCGGCGCGGTCCCGGCGGCCCGCACCGGGCTGGTGACCCCCTTCGACTCATTCTCCCTGCTCACGCTTCCGGGCGATGCCGGAACGTGGTCGGTGACCATCTGCATTTCCGCCCGCGACAAGGCGCTGAAGGAAGTACGCCATCCCGGCAAATGGGCGGCGGTCGTGTCCGCGTGCCCGTTGCAGGCCCACCTGCTCGACGGTGACCCGATCACCGGGGTTCTCGCGATGAGCGGCCTCGTCGACCGCCGCCGGAATACGGTTGTGGACGGTAAGCCGGTGGTTACCGGGGTCGTCACCGTGGGCGACGCGACATGCTGTACGAATCCGTCGCTGGGGCGGGGACTCTCCATGGGGCTCATCCAGGCCGCGGGTACAGCCAAGATCGTCCGGGACCACCTGGATGATCCGCTGACCATCGTGATGGAGCACGAGCAGATGATCCAGGCGGAGGTAATCCCCTGGTACCGGCATACGGTCGAGTTCGACCATGTCCGCCGGAAGCAGATCGAGGCCCGCATGGAAGGCCGGCCTGCGCCCGAGGCAACCGGCCCGGCAGCCCGCGCCCAGCAGATGTTCGGGGTGGCCGTGTTTTACGACCCTGACATCCACCGGGCCATGCTGGAGATTCTCTCGATGCAAGCGCGGCCCGAGGATGTGATGGCGCGACCTGGCTTCCTTGACCGCGTGATGATCGCCGCCGACGGGCGTGCGGCTCCTCCAGCCCCGCCCGGCCCCTCCCGCGATCACCTGCTGCGCGTCCTGGCATAAAGCCATCACGACCCAGGCGACCAACGCCTGCGGCGGCCTCGGCAACTACTGAGCTATCACTGAGCGAAACGTCCAGGAGGCGACACAGCCAATGCACAGCACCCTCATCGTCGGGCGGATGGACCCGGAGTCATCCCTCGAGGTCGCCCAGCTCTTCACGGCGTTCGACGAGACCGGCATGCCCCATCGCATGGGCACGCGGCGGCGCGAGCTGTTCAGCTACAACGGCCTGTACTTCCATCTGCAGGATTTCCTGCATGACGATGGCCGGGAGCGGGTATCGGGGGCGCGGACCGACCCGCTGTTCATCAAGATCAGCGAAGACCTGAGGCGTCACATCCGGGCCTACGACCCGGAGACGTGGCGGTCACCGGTCGACGCGATGGCCACGCGCTTCTACCACTGGCAACCGCCCAGCTCTTGACCTGCGGTGCGTCAGGTCGCCGAGACTGCGTCATCTCATCCGAGCCGGGACACCGGTTCAAGCAATCGCGAGCAGAAAGGCCAGACCAGATCATGGCCGATGACAAGAACGCCGTCGTCACGGGCGCTAGCAAGGGCCTCGGGCTGGCCGTCGCCACCGCATTGCGCGATGAGGGATACCAGGTCGTGGCCGGAGCGCGAACAATCAGCACCGAACTCAGGCAGATCACCCCATTCGCCATCTCCGTAGACCTCAGCACTCCCGGCGGGCCTGGCTACCTCATCGACACCGCCATAGCTGAACTCGGCGGCATCGACCTGCTGGTCAACAACGTCGCAGGCACCACAGGGCCCGCACCCGGGCGGGTTCCTGTCCGTCTCCGACGACGACTGGCAGCACGCCCTCGACATGACCCTGTTCAGCGCTATACGAGCCAGCAGGGCCGCGCTACCCAGCATCGTCGAGCGCAACGGCCACATCATCAACATCGGCTCAGTCAGCTCACGACGCCCGACGCCCCACCTGCTAGACATCTCCGCCGCCAAAGCGGCGCTGGCCAACCTCGGCAAGACCCTGGCCGAAGAATTCGGCCCCCACGGCGTCAGGGTTAACACCATCTCGCCCGGGCCGGTACGCACCACACCGTGGACCGAACCGGGCAGCACCGGTGACCTGCTCGCAAACCGGGTCGGCATCTCACGCGAACAGCTCCTCGACACCCTGCCCGCCACCATGGGGATGTCCACCGGACGCATCACCGAACCGGCTGAAATAGCTGCCCTGGTCGTGTTCCTGGTCTCCGGGAGGGCACCCAACATCAACGGCTCCGACCTCGTCATCGACGGCGGCCTGCGCAAAGAGATCTGATGTGCCGGAATGTTCAGCTCTTCCGGAACCCCGCGGTTCGCCACCGGCCCGTCGGTCCCGCTCGGCAACAATGGTTATCGCTACCGCTGCTCCGCCCAGTGCCCCGGCAGCGCGTTCTCGGGTGCCTCGGTGTCGTACCGCAGGCGCAACCGGCGCAGTTCTTCCTGGGAGAGGTTGCCCGCGGCGGCGAGGGCCCGGATCTCTTCAAAGTACCCGTCCAGCCCCGCCGGGGCGGCGATGCCCAGGAACCGGGCCGGACCCGTACCGGGATTGCGGTAGTCGTGCATCACGCCAGGGGGAACGTTGACGAACGATCCCGGTCCTACCCGCCGGACCTCGCCGTCGACGAAGAAGTCGAACTCGCCGTCGAGCACGTAGAACAGTTCCTCGTGGATGTGGTGCACGTGCGGCCCGGGCCCGGCGAAGCTCGGGTCGGCGGTCACCTCGAGCACCACGAAGTCGCCGGGTTTCCTGTCGTTCACGGCCTTGAACACAGCGGTGACGCCCGGAAGGCCGATCACCTGGCCTGCTCCTGGACCGAGAATCTGACCTACGCTCACCTGGCAACCCCTCAGGTCTAGTTCGGCTGGGCCGGTTCCCGCCACGCTGCGGTCAGGCCCGGACGGCGTGCAGGCCGCCGTCTACGTGGAGGATCTCGCCGGTGGTGGACGGCAGCCAGTCGGAGAGCAGGACGGCGCAGGCCTTGGCGGTCGGCACGGGATCGGTGACGTCCCAGGGCAGCGGCGGGCTGGTCCGCCAGATCTCCTCCAGCCGCCCCGAGCCGGGGATGGACCGGGCGGCCATGGTCCGGATGAAGCCGGCGGCCACCAGGTTGACCCGGATCCGCCGCTGGCCGAGGTAGAGCGCCAGGTAGCGGGCCTCGGATTCGAGCGCCGCCTTGCACACGCCCATCCAGTCGTAGCTGGGCCAGGCCTGAGCCGCGTCGAAGTCCAGGCCGACGACCGAGGCCCCGTCGGACATCAGCGGCAAGCACGCGCTGACCAGGGCCTTGAACGAGTACGCGGAGACCTCCAGCGCGGTGGCGACCTCCTGCCAGGAGGATTCCAGGAACGCGCCGCCCATCGTGGCCTGCGGCGCGAAGGCGATCGAGTGCACCACCCCGTCGAGTTCGCCGATCTCCTCGCGGACCGCGCCGGCCAGCCCGGCCAGGTCCGCGGGACTGGTGACGTCCAGCGGGAGCACCGGCGGCCGCCGCGGTAGCTGATCGGCGGTCGCTTCGGTGACCGGCATGGCCCGGCCGAACGAGGTCAGCACGAGCTGGGCCCCTTCGGCCTGGGCGATGCGGGCCACGTGGTACGCGATCGAGGACCTGGTCAGGACGCCGGTCACCAGCAGGCGCTTGCCGGCCAGCAGCCCGGCACCGGTCACGGCGGGTGCGTCGGCGGGCCTGGCCTGCGGCGCAGGGCCGGCCAGATCGTGAGCGGTCATGTCTGGCCGACGCCGACGGCCGCGACCACCAGCTGGTAGAGGTCTTCGGCCGTGCCGTCCACGTCGACGTCCTCCATGGAGATCGAGGTGCCGAACCGCTTCTCGGCGGCTAGCACGAGCTCGATGACGGCGATCGAGTCGATCTCGACGTCCTTCAGCACCGTCTCGGGCTGGACCTGCTCGCGCGGGATCTTCAGCTTGTCCTCGATGATCAGGGCGAACTGCTCGAAGCTGGGCTGCACGGTGTTGGTCATGTCCGTTGCCTTCCTGTGGATTATTTGAGGGCGGGCCAGGTCAGGGCGGTGGCACCCCACGTGGCGCCGCCGCCGAAGGCGGCCAGGACGACGCGCGCTCCGGGGAACAGCTCTCCGGTCGAGGCCGCGTGAGCGAGGGCCAGCGGGATCGACGCCGCAGCGGTGTTCCCGACCCGGTCCAGGTGCACCACGATCCGTTCGGCCGAGATATCCATTCGCTCACCGATGGCTTGGAGAATGCGGAGATTGGCCTGGTGCCCGACCAGCCGGTCCACCTCGCCGGCCGGCCAGCCGGCCCGGGCCAGCGCGGTCGTGGCCGCCTCCGACATGCGCTTCACCGCGTGCGTGAAGACCTCCTTGCCGCGCATCGAGAAATAGCGGTCATCCGGCGATACCTCCTCGCCGGCCGACCGCTGCTCGGCGCCCCCGGCCCGGACCGTGATGATGTCGGCCAGCGAGCCATCGCTGCCGAGCTCCACCCAGCCGACGGCGCCGGGCTCCCCCGGGTCCCCGGCCCGCAGCACCACGGCGCCGGCCCCGTCACCGAACAGCACGCCGGTGGTCCGGTCGCCCGGGTCGATGATGGTGCTGAACGCCTCGGCGCCGATGACCAGGACCTGCTCCGCGGCCCCCGATGCGATCAGGCCCGCCGCCACGGACAGCCCGTACAGGAAGCCCGTGCACACGGCCGAGACGTCGAAGGCGGGCCGCCCGGTCAGTCCCAGCCGGTGCGCGACCAGCGGCGCGGTGGCCGGGCACGGCCGGTCGGGGGTGGTGGTGGCCAGCACCACGACGTCCACGTCCTTCACCCCGGCCGAGTCCATGGCCCGCGCGCCCGCCTCGGCGGCCAGGTCGGAGGTGGACATGCCCGCGGACACGATGTGGCGGGCCTGGATCCCGGTCCGGGTGCGAATCCACTCATCGGAGGTATCCATGCGGGTGGCGAGCTCGTCGTTGGTCACGATCCGCGGGGGCAGCCAGGCCCCGAGGCCGCAGATGACCGCCGACCGGGCGCCGGCCGCATTCGGCGTTGGCGTGCGCATGTCACCGAGCCTGCCGGACGGCGCTACAACCGTGCTCGACCGTTCCTCGGGGCAGGCGCAGCCCGAGCCGCGCGGCCGCGGCCGCGAGGTGGCCGGCTTCGCCGTCCGGACCCGTGGCGGGCGGGCCGAGCAGCGACAGGACCGCGCAGCGGCCCGAGCGGACGTCGCGATGGCGCCGGGCCAGGGTGGTCAGCCCCTGCCCCGGGCCGCACTCGACCAGCAGATGCGGCCCGGTGGCCAGCAGCGCTTCCAGGGCCGGCCAGTAGAGCACCGGGTCGGTGTCATGCCGGGCCCAGTACATCGGGTCCACCGCCTCGGCGTCGGTGAGGCGGCGCGCGGTGTAGCCGGAGATCATGGCGATCTGCGGCGGCCGCAGGGGCGTCCCGGCCAGCACGCGGCGGATCACGTCGATCACGGGCGCCAGCACGCTGCTGTGGAAGGGCGTCAGAGAGAAGACCGGGGCGCAGGTGACGCCGGCCTGCCGCAGCGCGTCCGCCGTGGCGGCCAGCGCGGGTCCGGGGCCGGCGATCACGGTCTGCCGGGGTGCGTTGACCGCACCGATGTCGACCTGCGGCCGCAGGTGCGGCGTGACCTCGGCGCGCGAGGCCGCGACGGCGACCATGCCGCCCTCGGGCATCCGGGCCAGGTGGCTGACCCGCCGCAGCAGGAACCGGACGGCACCGCGGAGATCGACGACGCCGGCCAGGGTGGCGGCGGCCAGTTCGCCGACGCTGTGCCCCAGCATGACCGCCGGACGCAGCCCGAGGTCGAGCAGCAGCCTGCCCAGCGCGTAGTCGATCGCGAACAGGAGCGGCTGGGAGCGCAGGACGTGCTCCATGGGGAGCACCGGGTCGGCGGCCAGCCAGTCGGATCGCAGGTCGGTTCCGGCCGGTCCCATGAGATCGAATACCTCATCGAGGATGGCGGCGAAACCGGGCAGATCCCGGTACAGGCCGGTGCCCATGCCCGGGTACTGCGCGCCCTGCCCCGGCATCAGCAGGGCGGGCGGCAGTTCCTGCGGGACGGCCGTCTCGGTGATCACGCCGCCAGCAGCAACGAGTTGAAGAACTCGACGAACTCCCGCGGAGTGGTGATGTCGGCCAGGTCGTCTTCGGAGAATTCGACGCCGTATTCCCGCTTCACCCGGGCCTGCGTCTCGAGCAGCGCGAGGGAGTCATAGCCAAGCTCGGCGAAGGACTCGTCCGGGGCCTGCTCGAGCGACTGGGCGGACTCGTCCTCCCCCGCGCACTCGCGCATGATGTCCTGAAGGTCCCGCAGTGTTATCTGCCGCATGGCTAGCTCACTTTCTCTGGTGTCGTGTCTTGAGGAAGGGCACGGAGCACGACGGCGGAGTTGAACCCGCCCTGGCCCCGGGCCAGCACCAGCGCCGCTCCCGGCGAGGCCGGCCGGGGCTCGCCGGTCACCAGGTCGATGTCGCAGCCGGGCGCGAGGGTGCGCACGTTGATGGTCGGCGGGATGATCCCCTCCCGCAGCGACAGCAGCGCGCAGGCCAGGTCGGCTGGGGCGCCGCCGGAGTTCATCCGTCCGGTCATGGTCTTGGGCACCGTGACCGGCACCGCGCCGGGACCGAACACGGCCGCGATGGTCTCGGCTTCGAGCCGGTCGTCGTCCGGCGTCCCTGACCCGTCGGCGAACACCACGCCGATGTCCGCGGGCTGCGCCCCGGCGTCCGCGAGCGCCGCCTCGACCGCGCGGCGCAGGCCCTTGCCGCCGCCGTGCCGGGCCGCGGCGTCGAAGGTCGCGCCGTATCCGGCGACCTCGCCGTAGGGACGGGCGCCACGGGACCGGGCGGCCTCGGCGTCCTCGACCACGAGGATGGCACCTCCCTCGCCGGGCACGTGCCCCTGCGCGCGCGCGTCGAACGGGAGGTAGGCGCGGTCCGGGTCGCCGCTGGTGCTCAGCGTTCCGCTGCTCATGCGGGAGACCCAGCCGTAGGGGCAGAAGGAGCTGTCCACGCCTCCGGACAGGATCAGGGGGGTGCCCTTGCGGATGTTCCGCCGGGCCTGGGCCAGGACGTCGAGCCCGCCCGCCTGGTCGCTGATCATGACGCCGGCCGGGCCGCGCATGCCGTGCCTGATCGAGATCTGCCCGGAGTTGACGGCGTAGAACCAGGCGAACGACATGTACACGCTGACGTGCTCGGGGCCTTCCCCCCACAGGTTGTCAAGTTCCCGCTGCCCGTACTCCAGCCCGCCGGAGGCCCCGGAGGTCGCCACCCCCATCTCGGTGGTGTCGTACGTGCCGGGCTGCACGCCCGCGTCGACCAGGGCCCAGTCCGAGGCGGCCAGGGCGATCTGTGTCATCCGGTCCGTCTGCGGGATGAGCCGGCCGGCCAGGTAGTCGGTGGGCTCGAAGTCGCCGATCTCGCCGCCCAGCCGGGACGGGTACCTGCTGACGTCGAAGCGCCGGACGGTGCCGATGCCCGATTCGCCGCGCAGGGTGGCCGCCCAGAACGTGTCCTTGCCCAGGCCGTTCGGCGCGGCCACGCCGATCCCGGTCACCACCGCCGCGGTCATGACGGCCTCCCCGGCCGAGCCAGGACCATGGCGCTCTGGAAGCCGCCGAAGCCGCTGCCGACGCTGAGGACGGTGTCCAGGTGCTGCTCGCGGGCCTCGAGCGGAACGTAGTCCAGGTCTAGCTCCGGGTCCGGCTCGGTGAGGTTGGCGGTCGGCGGGACGATGCCCTGATCCATGGCCAGCGCGCAGGCGGCGATCTCGATGGAGCCGATGGCGCCCAGCGAGTGGCCGATCATCGACTTGATCGAGCTGACCGGTATCCGGTAGGCGTGGTCGCCCAGGGACGTCTTGATCGCCGCCGTCTCGTGCTTGTCGTTCTGCTTGGTGGCGGTGCCGTGCGCGTTGACGTAGTCGACGGCCTCGGCGGGCAGCCTGCTCTCGGCGAGCGCCGCGGTGACGGCGGCGGCCAGTTCGGCGCCGTCCGGTTTCAGCCCGGTCATGTGATACGCGTTGCTCCGGGAGGCGAAGCCGGTGATCTCCGCGTAAATCTTGGCGTCACGGGCCCGCGCGGCCTGCAGTTCCTCCAGCATGAGCATGGCTGCGCCCTCGCCGAGCACGAACCCGTTCCTGGTCCGGTCGAACGGCCGCAGCGCGTGCGCGGCGTCGTCGTTGCGGTTGGAGGTGGCCTTGATGGCGTCGAAGCAGGCCACCGTGATGGGCGAGACGGGAGCTTCGGTGCCGCCGGCCAGCATCACGTCGGCGATGCCCTCCCTGATCAGGTCGACGGCGTGGCCGATGGAGTCCAGCCCGGACGTGCATCCGGCGGACACCACCGCGGCCGGGCCCTGGGCGTTGACCTCCCAGGCGAGTTCCGTGGCGATCGAGCCGGGCATGTAGTAGTCGTAGAGGTGCGGGCTGGTGTAGCCATCGTCGAGCACCCATTCCCGGCCGCTGTCGCTGAGCACGAGGTACTCGCTCTCCAGCCTGACCGTGCAGCCCACCGCGCTGCCGACGCTGACCCCGGTCCGGGCCGGGTCGAGCCGGCCCAGCTCCAGCCCGCTGTCGCCGACCGTTTCCCTGGTCGCGACCAGCGCGAACTGCGCGGCCCGGTCCAGGCGGCGGATCTCCCGGTGCGAGAGCCCGGCCTGGACCGGATCGAAGTCGACCTCGGCGGCGATCCGGGAGCGGAAGGCCGACGCGTCGAACGCGGTGATCAGCCTGGTCGCCGTGCGGCAGGAGGTGATCGCCTCCCAGAACGCCTTGGTATTCACGCCGCCCGGGGCGACGACGCCGAGCCCGGTGATGACGACTCTTCTGTCGCTCATCGTGGCCTCGCCGGATTGCTCCTGATGTCGTCCATATTCGTCGGCCCATGCTCTCTGGATCGATGGGAAAACCTCGCCGTCCAGCCTGCTGGGGGGTGCTGGAGAGTCACTCGAACGCCGCAGGAGAGGCTTTTGAAGACGGCCGGGATCAGCGCGGGATGACGGGGATGAGCAGGCGGGCCTGGTGTTCCGGGCCCCAGTGCAGGGTGCAGCGGCCGTTGCGGCCCTTTTCGTAAGCGGCCGGGAATTGCCCGGTGAACGGGTTGTGCGGCCATAGCCAGCGGCCCGCGACGACCAGGCGCAGCGTCTCCCCGGCCCGGAACAAGGTGGCGGACGGACCGAGAGCGATGTCGGCCGCGACGACCTGGCCCGGGGCCAGCGGCTCGCGGCGGGTGCAGGCGGGCACCGGGTCGAACGGCCGTGAGCTCGGCTGGTCGAGCGCCCGCAGCGAGGCTTTCAGCCAGCCGGTCGTGATGCGGTCGCGGCCGAATCCGTAGGAGCCCTCGAACGGGACGTAGGCGCGTCCGCGCCATTTCTCCACGCCGGCGAACAGGTTGATGTCGTCGGCGCCGTCGGCTTGCAACCACAGCCGCAGCGCCATCGGCCCGGTCAGCTCGGTGTCCGCCGGCACCGTCCACTCCCAGCATGCGCCGCGCGACGGTATGCCGAAGGTGAGACGGCCGGCCTGCGACGGCGGCGCGGCGGCGAGCCCGGCGGCGGTGAGGTACAGCGGCCGCCATTCGGTGCGGTCCAGCGGCCAGTTGTCCTCCTCCCGCACGTCGGCGATGACGTCGCGGCTCTCCCGGACCTCGAGCCTGACCCGCGGGGGCGCCGGGACGTCGTGCCCGCGCAGGTAGCGGTCGAAGAACTTCAGCTGCGCGGCGCGGGCGGGCGGGGAGTAGAAGGCGGCCCACTTGCCGCCGCGGTGGGTGTACAGGAACCGGTCGGCGCTGGAGATGCGTTCCCAGCCGCGGAACGACCCGCGGGTGTGCAGGTTGTTGTCGGAGAAGCTGCCGCAGATCAGCGCGGGCACGGTGATCTTGGCCAGGGCCGGGACGTGCCCCTGCCACCAGTCATCGCGCAGCGGGCGGCGGCGCTGCTCATCGCTCAGGCGGTAGGCCTGCCGCACGCCCTTCAGCCCGTGGCTCCACTCCTTGACGAAGCCGTCCTCGCGGATCCCGCCCGGCAGCAGGTCCCGGTAGGCGTCGGTGAGGCCCTCCCACGGGCAGATCGCCTTCAGGCTGGGCGGCTGTTGCGCCGCTCCCTCCCACTGGGAGATGGCCAGGTAGGACACGCCGAGCAGGCCGACGGCGCCGGCGCTCCACGGCTGCGCCGCGGCCCACTCGATCAGGTCGTAGACATCCTCGCCTTCCTGGGCGGAAAACAGGCTGGCCGTGCCCTCCGAGGTGCCGGCTCCGCGCAGGTCGCAGTTGACCACCGCGTAGCCCTGGGCCGCCCACCAGGCCGGGTCGGGTGCCTCCCACCCGGTCAGGGACGAGAACTGCAGCGGGCCCGTCTGGCGCAGGACCCGGTACTGAATGGACAGCCGCCAGCCGCGGCCGCGCCGCGTGGGCAGGTCGTCCTTTCCGTACGGGTGCGCCGACAGCAGCACGGGGAACGGCCCGGCGCCGGGCGGCAGGACGACGTTCACCCGCAGGGTCGTGCCGTCGCGCACGACCACGGGAAGATCGCGGCGTACGGACAGCGACCCGGCGGCGGGTTCGTACACGCTCACCGGCGGGTGCAGCAGCCCCGGCAGCCGGTCCAGCAGCACATACCGCAGCGCACCCGGCCGGTGCCAGGGCCGGTCCACCCGGGGCGTGCTTGCGCGCGTGCGCATGCCCCCCATCTTCTCACGCCGGGCGGCGGTCAGGCGGCCGCGGGTGTGTGCTCGAGCCGCCGGGAAAGCTCCGTCGCCGCCTCGAAGAAAAGGTCGGCGAGTTCGGCGTGCATGGCACGATGACTCTCTGCCGAATTCAGTTCCCGGTCATTCTCACTGACGACCAAGAGTGCCTTCTCGGTCCCTTCGAACAGCATGTGCTGCAGGACGTTCAGTTCCCTGTCGGTAAGCATGTGGTACATGACTGCGCCTTCTTCGTGGTCGAAGGATCCGCGATCGTCTTACCGCCGCGAAGTCGAGCCGGCCTCGAGCCTGGCTGGCGCGCCGGCACCGGCGCCCCGGCCGCGCCCGAACCCCACCAGATTTCGAGCGGCCCTTGAGCGGCCGTCCTGATTATGGCAGCTGACCGGTTGTAATCAGTGCCGGTATCTGCACGCGGTAAGGGAAGCAAGGGCCTTGTAAAGAATTCACTGGATGGACAGCGGTTGTCTCTTTATCAACCACTCACCACAGAAAAGGCGCAGCCCATCATGACAATCGATGACTTCCGCGGCACTCCGGCCGACGGCCAGGAGAGCGCGGTGCATGTCCTCAGTTCCGCCGCGTCGTCGTCGGTGCTGTACAACCTGGTGGCGGACGTGTCCCGCTGGCCGGCCATCCTGGACCCGGTCATCCACGTCGGCTACTGCGGCCGGTCGGGCCAGGCGGAATGGTTCGAGCTCTGGGTGCTGGTCGGCGACCAGGTATGCTCCTGGCGCACGCGACGGCGCCTGGATGCCGACCAGGGGCGCATCGCCTTCGAGCAGGAGCGCACCCACCGGCCGGTCACCGGGATGGCGGGACTATGGGAGTTCCAGCCGCTCGACGGCGGCGGCAGCCGGGTCGAGCTGAGCCACTGGTTCACCGTTGACGGCGGCGACGCCGAACGGGAGCAGGTCGTCGCCGCGGTCGACCACAACAGCACCCGCGACCTGGCGGCGCTGTGCCGGCTGGCCACCCTCGGCCCTTCCGTGAACGAGCTGGTCTTCTCGTTCTCCGACCAGGTCAGGCTCCCGGTCAGCGCGGCCGACGCCTACTCGTTCGTCGAACGCTCGGACCGGTGGCCCGAGGTGCTGCCGCACGTGAGCCGGGTCGAGCTCACCGAGCCCCAGCCCGGCGTCCAGGACATGGAGATGGAGAGCGTCAGCGTGGACGGCCGCGTTCACACCACGCGATCGCTGCGGCTGTGCTTTCCCGCCGAGCGGATCGTCTACAAGCAGCTCGTACCGCCCGCGTTGCTGCTCGGCCACTGCGGCGCGTGGGAGTTCGCCGACGTCGGCGGCGGGTCCGTGGTGACCGCGCGGCACACCGTGGCGATCAATCCGGCGGCGGTCGCGGAGGTCCTGGGCCCGGGGCACAGCCTGGCCGACGCCCGCACCTACCTGCGCGATGCGCTCGGCGCCAACAGCCTCCAGACCCTGGAGTGCGTCGGCAGCATCAGCTCGCAGGCTGTCGGGGTGGCGCATGTTTCCCACTGACCTGCTGCTGCTCGACATCGTCGTCGTCCTGGCCGCGGCCCGGTTGTTCGGGGCGCTCAGCCGCCGGATCGGCCAGCCGGTGGTGATCGGGGAGATCGTGGCCGGGATCGCCCTCGGGCCGACGCTGCTCGGCCAGGTGATCGGGCATCGCCTGTTCCCGGCCACGATGCTGCCCTCGCTGACGACCGTGGCCGACGTCGGCCTCGTCCTGTACATGTTCGTGGTCGGGATGGAGCTGGACCAGGAGCTGGTCCAGGGCAAGCTCCGGGTCGCGGGCGGGGTGGCGGCGGGAGCGACCGGGCTGCCGCTGGTGCTGGGGTGCGGGGTCGCGCTCTGGCTCGCCCCGCGGTACGCGACCGGCGGGACGCTGGCCTTCGTGCTGTTCTTCGCGGTCTCGGTATCGGCCACCGCGTTCCCGGTGCTCGCGCGTATCCTGACCGACAAGGGCCTGGAACGGACCCTGCTCGGCGGGCTGTCGCTGGCGTCCGCCGCGGTCATCGATCTCGTCTCCTACGCGCTGCTGGCCGCGGTGGTGGCGATAGCGTCCGCCGCCGGCCATGAGTCCTGGCGGCTTGCGTTCGTGCCGGTGTACTTCCTCGTGATGCTCGGCGTGGTGCGGCCGTTCCTGCGGAGGCTGGTGGCCCCCGCCTTCGACCGGGCCGGATGGGTCACCCCGAGACTGTGCGGAGTGCTGGTCGGGCTGTTCTTCTCGGCCTGGGCGTGCCAGTGGATGCAGGTCAACTTCATTTTCGGCGCGTTCCTTTTCGGGGCGATCATGCCGCGGTCCGAGGGCATCATCCGCCACGTCCGGCAAGGCCTCGAATCCGCAGTGCACCTGATGCTGCCGATGTTCTTCGTGGTCACCGGGCTGACGGTGAACCTGACGACGCTGCACCTGAACGACCTGGGCATCCTCGCGGCGGTCCTCGCGGTCGCCATCGTCGGCAAGGTCGGCGGAGGCTATGCCGGTGCCCGGCTGACCGGGATCCCGCCGCAGGGTTCGGCGGTCATGGCCGCGCTGGTCAACACGCGTGGCCTGACCGAGCTCGTCATCCTCTCCGTCGGGCTGCAACAGCACCTGCTCAGTCCGCAGCTGTACGCCCTGATGATCGTGATGGCCCTGGTGACCACCGCGATGACCGGTCCGCTGCTGAACTGGATCCAGCCGATGGTGGTCTCCGCCCCCGATGCCGAGATGACCCGCATCAGCATCCCGGCCTTCGGGGCAGGCGGACTGAGCGCCAACATAACCGCGGCCAGATCCTCCAGCCCCAGGGAGGACACATGAGCCTCGTGGATCGCCCCGCCGGGGAGTCATTCCTGAGCGTGGTCCGCGGAAACCCCACCCCGGAGCAGATCGCCGCTCTGGTCGCGGTGCTGCTCGAGCGCGAAAGCGACGCGGGTGCGGCAGCCCGCCCCGCGCGGCGGGCCCGCTCGGCCTGGGCCGACCCCGCCCACGTGCTGCGCCATTCCCGCCATCGCGTCCCGGCCCGGGGGAGCCGTGTCTTTCCCGGCGCCTAGCCCGGCCGAGTGGCCCGCTGACCCGGCCGAGTGGCCCGCTGACCCGGCCGAGTGGCCAGCTGACGAGGCGTCCCCCAGGCCGCGTGCGGCGAACGGGCCCGGTCTCTGTCAGGTCGCCGCGATCGAATCGCTTCGGCCCGCCGATTCGCCTCGTGTTTCCGGCGAGAACGCCGGCCACGCGAGCACGCTGCGCGAGAGCTGGCCCGACCTCCCGCCGATCCTGGTCAACCGCCGGACGATGCGGGTCATCGACGGAATGCACCGGCTCAGCGCGGCCCGGCTCGCGGGTGCCGACACGATCCGGGCCGAGTTCGTCGACACCGACGAGCGGAACGCGTTCCTGCTCGCGGTTAAGGCGAACGCCGAGCACGGCCTGCCGCTGTCACTGGCGGACCGGGAAGCCGCGGCGGAGCGCATCTTGTCCTGGTACCCGTATTGGTCGGACCGGGCCGTATCGGCCATCACCGGCCTGGCGGCCACCACGGTCGGCGCGATACGCGAGCGTTCAACTGTCCAGTCGCCGCAGTTGAACACCAGGATGGGCCGCGACGGCCGGCTCCGCCCGGTGAGCGCCCTGGACGGGCGGCGCCGGGCCAGCGAGATCATCGCCGCCCGGCCCGACGCCTCGCTGCGCGAGGTCGCGAGGGAAGCCGGGATATCGCTGGGAACGGCGCATAACGTGCGGGAGCGGATGCGGCGCGGTGAGGATTACGGACCAGGCCGCCAGGATGCCAGCGCGTCTGCCTGCGATCGCGCCGCGCGGCGGCGACGGCGCGGCGAGCCGCTGGCCTGGCGGGCGGCGCGGGAGCGCCTGGTGAAGGATCCGGCCCTGCGCTATGCCGAGGCCGGGCGGGTGCTGGTGCGCTGGTTCGACGCGCGCGCGATCGGCGCCGGTGACTGGCGCGGCGTGATCGACGCGATCCCGCCGCACTGGGTCGAGACCCTCATCGACGTGGCGCACTCCTGCGGAAACGAATGGCACGAGCTGGCCGCCGCACTTGAGCGGCGCGATGCGCTCCAGTCGCGGTGACGGGTGGTGATGGATGACATGAGCCTCGACGGCAGGGTCGCCCTGGTGACCGGCGGCGCCAGGGGAATCGGCCGCGCGATCTGCCTGGCCCTGGCCAGCGCGGGAGCCAGCGTCGCGGTGAATTACCGGTCAAGCGAGGTCGAGGCGGCCGGCCTGGTGCGCCAGATCGGGGCGGCCGGAGGCAAAGCCGTCGCTCTGGCCGGCGATGTCAGCGATCCCGCCGACACGGCTTCGGTGGTCGCCCGGACCATCGCCGATCTCGGCGGCCTGCACATCCTGGTCAATAACGCAGGCATCGTCAAGGACGGACTGATCTTCACGATGGAGCCGGCGGACTGGCAGTCGGTCATGAATGTCAACTTCGGCGGTGTCTTCAACGGAACCAGGGCTGTCCTGCGTCACTTCATGGCGCAGCGCGAGGGCACGATCATCAACATTTCCTCGGTCATGAGCGAGCGCGGCTGGACCGGGCAGGCGAACTACTCGGCGTCCAAGGGCGCGATCAACGCGTTCACCCGGAGCGCAGCGGTCGAACTGGCCCGCTTCGGTATCCGGGTCAACGCCGTGCTGCCGGGATTCGCCCCGACCGAAATGGTGTCCGGCCTGATCGACAAGGACGGGAAGGGTATAGCGCAGCAGTTGCCGCTGCGCAGGTTCGCGAGCGTAGCAGACGTGGCCGCGCTGACCGTATTCCTGGCCGGCCCGGATTCTGCCTATATCACCGGCGCATGCCTGCCCGTCGACGGGGGCGGCACCGCGCAGTTCGGGCTCGGACGGCCGGCCTGACCGCATTGGTCCGGCCATATTGGTCCGGCCGCTCACACCGGGGCGCCCTGCAGGGCCGCGTACCGCCGGCCTTCACCGGCGCGTGAGCCCGCAGCCGCCGGCGTCGCATTCCACGCGGTGATCACTGGCCGGCCGTGCTCGGTGCCGAGTATGCTCACCGTCCCGGTATCGAGCCGGAACAGGGCTCCGGCGGCCGGCGGCAGGCCGAGCCGGCGGGCCGCGAGGACCCGCAGGAAGTGGCCGTGAGCGACCAGGACCACGTCGCCCGCGGCGGAATCGCACAGGACGGGACGGATGCGCGCGAGGACCAGGTCGGCCCGCGTGCCGACCTGCCACGGGCTCTCACCCGGGTGGCCTGCGGGACCGGCGGCCACCCCGTCGGCCCACAGCACCCAGTCCGGTCGCTGGCCGCGGATCTCGGCCGTGGTCAGGCCCTCGTAGCCGCCGTAGTCCCACTCGTGCAGATCGGGCTCGACCTGCGCGTGCCGCAGGCCGGCCAGCTCGGCGGTCCGCCTGGCCCGCCGGAGCGGGCTGGTCAGCGCGAGCGCGATCGTATGCCGGGCGAGCAGTGGCGCGAGGGTGCGCGCCTCGTCCTCGCCATTGCCGGTGAGCGGCAGGTCCGTCAGGCCGGTGTGCCGCCGGGACAGGGTCCATTCGGTTTCCCCGTGCCGGACGAGGAGCAGTTCACCCACGACAGGTCACCTTCTTTCATGCGGGGGTTGTCAGTGTTCGGGCCGGCCCCTGCGGGCGAGGTCGGCGGCGCCGATCAGCCCGGCGTGCGGGCCGACTGTGGCGGTAACCACGCCGGCCAGCGCCCGGTACTCGCCGACCCTCAGGACCTGGCGGTAAGCACGTTCGGCTGGCCGGCGGATCAGTTCCCCGGTTTCGCTCAGGCCGCCGCCGATCACGAAGACGGCGGGGTCCAGGATGGAGGCGAGATCCGCGAGCACCTGCCCGACCCACCGCCCGGTCTGCTCGAACAGGTCCATGGCGAACGAGTCGCCGGCCCGCGCCGCCTCGGCGACGTGGCTGGCCTTGATGCCCGCCGGCGTGCCGTCGCCGAGCGCCAGGAGGGCGGCGGCCCGGCCCGGGTCCGCGGCGGCCTGCTCGCGGGCGCGGCGCAGGTGGGCGGCGCCGCTGGCGTACTGCTCCATGCAGCCGGACCGGCCGCAGCGGCAGGGAAGCCCGCCGGGGACGGCCCGGTAGTGCCCGATCTCACCCGCCATGCCGAATCGCCCGCGGAAAAGCCGCCCGTTGCTGATGATGCCGCCGCCGAGCCCGGTGCCGAGGGTGACCATCACCATGTCGTCGTATCCGGCTCCCGCGCCGTGGACGAATTCGCCCCAGGCGGCGGCGTTGGCGTCGTTCTCGACGACGACGCTCAGCCGGGTGGCCTGCTCGATGAGAGCGCGGATCGGCTTGTTGCGCCAGCGCAGGTTGGGGCCGAAATGGACGGTGGAGCGATGCTCGTCGACGTACCCGGCGGCGCCGACCCCGATGGCCCGCACGTCGCCACGGCCGTTCCGGATCTGCCGTACCGCGTCGATGATCGCGCCCAGGATCAGTTCCGGGTCGGGCGGGGTGGGGACCTGGGCGGAGGAGACGATCTCGCCCCCGGGGCCGACGACGCCGGCGGCGATCTTGGTGCCGCCCAGATCGACGCCGACCGTCAGGCCATCCGATAGCGCCGTCATGACCCTCCACCCGGGCGCTCGCCGGCCTGATCGCGGGATCGGCCGGGCATTTCCTGTTGCGCTGGAATGCGCACGCCTGAATACAAGCGGCGGCAAATTCGCTCGCACATATGGTCCCTCATCTATTTAGCGGGATCTCCCCGAGCGCGCCGGTCTCGACGTCGAAGACGAAACCGCGAATCGAGTCCTTGTGCACGATGAACGGGCTGGCCGCGATCCGGGCCGCCGATTTCAGGACCGACTGTTCCAGGCTGGCGAACGCCCCGGTTTCCCAGTCAGGCTCCGCACCCGTGTCGGCCCGCAGGCGCGCACGGAACTCATCGTCGGTGATGGTCAGCATGCCGCACCGGGTGTGATGGATGAGGACGATCTCGGTCGTGCCCAGCAGCTGCTGGCTGATCGTCAGCGACCGGATTACGTCCGGCGTGACCACACCCCCGGCGTTGCGGATCACGTGCGCGTCGCCGTCGCGCAGCCCGAGCAGTCCGCGCGGATCCAGCCTCGCGTCCATGCACGCCACCACCGCGACCCGCAGGACTGGTTTCCCTGAAAGCGCCGGCGCGGGATGCGAGGAGGTGTACCGGCGGGCATTGCGCAGCAATTCATCGGTCCTGCGGGCATTCATTTTCCCTTGATATCAGCCGGCCCGGGGCCGGCAATAGGCGGTTCAGCCGCGCACCGCAACCTGCGATATAAATCAGTGGCCGAACGGGTGGCGCACTGCGTCGAACACATTGTGCGGCGCAGCCCTGAGCGGGCAGGATTTCCTTCTGGCGGAAGGGTGAACAGACCAGTGGTGTCCCTACCGAAAGGTCGGCTAAGTGAGAATTGAGTACCAGGTCCCGGCCGCCCGGCGCGACATCCTGGCCATGGCGCGCGAGCTGGTGCTCCAGGGCGGCGGCCGGCTGACCGAGGCGCAGATCCTGGAGGTCCTGCAGATCCCCGACGACCGGCTCGGAGAGCTGCTCGCGCTGGCGCACGAGGTCCGGCTGAAATGGTGCGGGCCGGAGGTGGAAGTCGAGGGGATCGTGTCGCTGAAGACCGGCGGCTGCCCGGAGGACTGCCACTTCTGCAGCCAGAGCGGCCAGTTCTCCTCCCCGGTCCGTTCGGTGTGGCTGGACATCCCGGAGCTGGTCGAGGCGGCCAGGCGGACCCGCGCCACGGGCGCCACGGAGTTCTGCATCGTCGCCGCCGTGCGCGGCCCGGACGCCCGTCTGATGTCGCAGCTGCGCGAGGGGGTGAAGGCGATCCGCGAGGAGGTCGGGATCCAGGTCGCGGCGAGCCTGGGCATCCTCAGTCCGGAGCAGGCCGACGAGCTGGCCGGCATGGGCGTGCACCGTTACAACCACAACCTGGAGACGGCGCGCTCGTACTTCCCCCAGGTCGTGACCACCCATACCTTCGCCGAACGCTGGGACACCTGCCTGCTGGTGCGCCGGGCCGGCCTGGAGCTGTGCTGCGGCGCGCTGGTCGGCATGGGCGAAACCGTGGCGCAGCGCGCCGAGCTGGCCGCGCAACTCGGCGAGCTCGGACCGGACGAGGTGCCGCTGAACTTCCTCAACCCGCGTCCGGGGACGCCGTTCGGCGACCTGCCGGTCATGGCGGCCAAGGACGCGCTGCGGACCATCGCGGCGTTCCGGCTGGCGCTGCCCCGGACGATCCTGCGGTACGCCGGCGGCCGCGAGCTCACGCTGGGTGACCTGGGCACCCGCGGCGGACTGCTCGGCGGGATCAACGCGGTGATCGTCGGCAACTACCTCACCACCCTCGGCCGCGACCCGGGAGAGGACCTCGCGCTGCTGGCGGACCTGCGGATGCCGATCAAGTCGCTCAGCGCGGCACTGTGACCGTGGCGGCCTACTGCGGGCACTGCGGCCTCCCCGTGGCCGGGGCGGACCACCAGGCCTGCGCCCGGCGGCTCGAGCTGGAGCCGCCGCGGTTCTGCCCCGAGTGCCGGCGCCGGCTGGTGGTCCAGGTGACGCCGGACCGCTGGACCGCGCGGTGCGCCGGGCACGGCGCGACCACGGTCTCGACCTGGGGCGGTGGCTGAAATGCGAACGCGGCATGCCCCGGTGCTGGACTTCGACCGTAGTCATTGGTGGCATCCCTACTCGTCGATGACGCGGCCCGGCCCGGCGTACCTCGTCGAGTCGGCATCGGGAACCCGGCTGCGGCTGCGGGTTGACGGCGAACCGCGCGAGGTCGTCGACGCGATGGCGTCGTGGTGGTGCGCGATCCACGGGTACGCCGTGCCTGAGCTGGACGCCGCGGCCCGGGCGCAGCTGGACCTGATGAGCCACGTGATGTTCGGCGGGCTCACCCACTCGCCGGCGGTCGAGCTCGGCCGGCGGCTGGTAGACCTGGCGCCCCCGACGCTGGCCAAGGTGTTCCTGGCCGACTCGGGGTCGGTGGCGGTCGAGGTCGCGATGAAGATGGCGTGGCAGGCGCGGCCCGGCCGCACCAGGATGTTCACGATCCGCGGCGGCTACCACGGCGACACGTTCTCGTGCATGAGCGTGTGCGACCCCGATGGGGGGATGCACGCGATATACGGTGGCCTGGTGCCCAGGCACCTGTTCGCGCCGCGGCCGCCGGCCGGCCTGGCCGCCGACCTCACCGGATGGCGGCGCGAGGTGACCGCGCTCTTCGAGCGGCACGCGGGTAAGATCGCCGCGGTGATCCTCGAGCCGGTGCTGCAGGAGGCGGGTGGTATGTACGTCTATCCGCCGGCCGCGCTTGACGCGGGCGTGCGGGTACGGCCGTTCGGCAACCTGGTGTACACGATGCCGCCGTACGTCTGCACCGCCGACGACCTCGCCACGATCACCGCCGGGATCGTGTCCGCGGTCAAGCAGGTGCACGGATGAGCCAGTCCAGCTTCCCGGCCTGGCTGGCCGCCCAGGCGGCCGGACGGGAGGAGCGCGGGCTCACCCGGCGGCTGGCCGACTCCGACCGCGGCGGGCCGCTGCTCGACCTGGCCGGCAACGACTACCTCGGCCTGGCCCGCGATCCCCGGGTCGTGGCCGGAGCGGTCGCGGCCGCGCAGGCCTACGGGGCCGGAGCATGCGCTTCGCGGCTGGTCTCGGGGACGCTGTCGATCCACACCGAGCTCGAGCGGGCGCTGGCCGCGTTCGCCGGTTTCCCGAGCGCGCTCGTCTTCTCCACGGGCTATCACGCCAACCTCTCCGTCGTGCAGGCCCTGGCCGACCGGGACACGCTCGTCGTCTCCGACGCGCACATCCACGCCTCGATGATCGACGGCTGCCGGCTCGCGCGCGCCGCCGTGACCGTGACGCCGCACAACGACGTGGCCGCCGTCTCCCGCGCGCTGGCCGGGCGCACACAGCGCCGGGCGCTGGTGCTGGCCGAGACGATCTACTCCGTCCTCGGCGACGCGGCGCCGGTGGCCGAGCTGGCCGAGCTGGCCGCGGCCCACGATGCGGTGCTGATCGCCGACGAGGCCCACGCGCTCGGCGTGGCCGGGCCGGGCGGCCGGGGGCTGCTGGCCGCGCACGGCCTGACCGGCAGGCCCGACGTGGTGGCGACCGCGACGCTGTCGAAGTCATTCGGCGCCCAGGGCGGTCTGGTGCTGGGCTCGCCCGCGCTGCGCGAGCACCTCATCAACCGGGCCCGGCCGTTCATCTACGACACCGGTCTCGCGCCCGCCGCCGCGGGCGGCGCGCTCGCGGCGCTGCGGGTCGTCCAGGCCGTCCCCGAACTGGTCGGGCGGGTCCGCGGTAACGCCGCGATCCTGGCCGACGCCGCGGGGGTCGGCGCGCCCGCCGGGGCGGTGCTGTCCGTGCCCATGCCCGGGCCGCGCGAGGCGCTGGCCGGCGTGACGGCCGCTGCCGGGCACGGCCTGCGGATCGGCTGCTTCCGCCCGCCGTCCACTCCGGATGGTATTTCCCGGCTTCGGCTGACCGCCCACGCCCACCACACCGACGAGGAGCTGGCCCTGGCGACCAAGGTGCTGCGCCGTGTGGTGCCCAGGGCCGGCGCGACATCCGGGCCCGGCGCGGCACCCGGTGTCCGCCCGTGACCGTCTGCTTCGTCACGGGCACCGACACCGGCGTCGGCAAGACGGTCGTGACCGCGGCGCTGGCGGTCATCCTGCGCGCCCGCGGGAGGAACGTCGCGGTCGTCAAGTCCGCGCAGACCGGCGTGCGGCCGGGCGAGGCCGGCGATGTCGACGAGGTGCGCCGTCTGGCCGGTCCCGTCGACGTACGCGAAGGCGCCCGGCTCCCCGACCCTCTCGCCCCCGACCGCGCCGCGCTCGTCGCCGGCGTCGAGCTCCCGCGCCTGCACGAGCAGCTCGGCCTGATCCTCGGCGCGGCGGCCGGCCGCGACGACGTCATCGTCGAAGGCTCCGGCGGCGTCACCGTCAACCTGGGCCGCACATTCGGCTTGCTCGGCCTCGCGGACCAGGTCCGCGAGGCCGGCCAGCCCGTGGCGTGGATCGTCGTGGCCCGAGCCGGCCTCGGCACCCTCAACCACAGCAAGCTCACCGTCTGGGCCATCCGGGACCGCGGGTTCGCCGTGCAGGGCATCGTCATCGGCTCCTGGCCCGCCGATCCCGGCCCGGCCGAGCGGCATAACCGCGACGGCGACCTGGCGTCCCATACCGGCGTGCCCGTCCTCGGCGCCATTCCCGAGGGCGCCGCCGCCCTTCCGCCGCCCGACTTCCGGGCGCAGGCCGCCGACTGGATCAGGCTTGAGTTCCCCGCCCAGTAGCCCGCTGTGGCCTGGCGTGCCGGTTAGCTGTCCCCCAGTAGCAGCTGGATGTCACCGTGGGGACCGCAGCCGCCGCCTCGGCCACCGCCGCCTGGAGGTCGTCCAGCTCGGCAGCCCGGCGCCTGGTAGTACTTTGTTAGGTCGGTGCTTGGGGGGGTCATGCGGCTGCTGGGCGTTTTGGTGGCCGGGCGGGACGCCGGGCCGCGGCAATGCGGCTATGTCGTTGCCGCCGTGGCGGGCGGGAGGGCGGGCGTGGCCGGCGCGGGCGCCGCGGGTCCGGGTGCGGGGGCGGGCGGTGCGGTGGCAGCTGACCGCGTGATCCCGGTGCGTGCCGTGATGCGCGAGCGCCCCGCGGTGCGGCCCGCCCCGGGAAGACCCTGGAAATCCCGGGCTGCACGGAACGTTCAGTGCGCGATGGACCCGCAGGAAGATAACCCGCAGGGTTCCCGGTCTGGGTTCCTGCATCATCCGCCGCTGCTTTCACAGCGCCGGTTACCGTGGATCGCTGCTCCTGTAAATATCCACGATGATGTGACCTTGAGCAGGAGCGGGCCGGAACGGGCAGCCCGCGGAACCATATGTGCGAAATACGGGACGTGAGAGCAGTAAGGTGCGCGCGGGCGCCCTCAGGCCCGGCCGGAGCCTGCCAGGCCTGCCAGGCCGGCCTGGCAGGCGACGACGGCCGGCCGGGCGCGGTCCCGCGCGCCGGGCTTGCTGCCGCCCGCCCGGCTGAGACCCATTCACGTATCAGCCCCGCGCCGGGATGACCCTGTGCCAGGCCCGGCGAGAACTGCAGACCGCGCTCACCGTCATCCCGTCACCTACCCCGGTGCTGCCAGCCCGCCACCCCCGGCCGGCCCGCCGCCGCCCTCACCCGGACCCAACAAAGTCCTACTAGAACGCCCGTGTATCGGATGGCCGTCCGGCGTCCCAGGTCCCGGCAGGCCACTGCTGTACCGCGAGCCGCCTTTCGCACCTTCAAGAACATCATCACCCGGTACAGGAGTCATCTGAAGGCCGCGCCAGGCGGCCAGAGGCACTTGCGGGGGTGACCGCCGCCCGCTGGCCACGCCGGCCGTCTGGCACGGCCGCCTGCAGCGCGCCGCCTGGGGGGGTGGGCGGCGCGCCGGTCATGGGAGTCCTCAGCCGCCTCTGTCCGGCGCGGGCTCATCGCGGCCGGCGGCGTTCGCCAATTGCGCCGGGTCTCCATCCTGCCTAACCCGGGATTCGCGCCTCTCGAACGCCCTGCGCTGCTTGTTCGCCTCGGAATTGTTGGCGTGATCCATCTGGGCGACCGTCCCCTTAGCGCCGCGCCCGTTGCCCCTGCGCTTGCGCCTCCGCTGCTCCGGCGGCAGCGACATGTCCGCTACGCGCTTCTTGGCATTCCCGCGCCCGCGCGCCATCCCTTCTTTCATGCGCCGCCGCCCGGCGGGTAAATCTCCTCGAGGTCCAGGGCGTCGATCTTCCCGCCTTTACGCTGCGCGGCGGCGGGTATGCCGGGCATTAAGGCGATGGTGCCGGTCATGACGGTTCCCTTCCTGATCGGGTGCTGCCTGCCGCGCTTCACTTCCCCGCGCCGTGCCGGGGGGCGGGATTCCGGGCGGGAGTCATATGAAACAGGCCGCCCTGTCTCCGCCCGCACCCGGCACGGCCAGGGCGCGGCGGTCCTGGCGGTGGGGAGTCCCTGGCCGCCGCGCGTCTTGCTAGCCGGTGCTGCCCCCCCGGCTGGCCGGGACCGGGGCGCACCGTGAAGCTGAACGACGTAGCGACGGAGTAGCCGACCGGCCCGGTGCGGACCAAGCCCTGCGCGGCCAGGTCCCCGAAGGCCCGCGTCACGGTGGCCGGCGTCACCCCGGGATCCTCCGCGATCCCGGGGTGGCGCCAGCGGGCTGCAGGGGCGCCGGTCCCCGCTGATGATCTGGCCCCCGATCGCGGTGGCCACCTGCACCCACTTGCGGGGATCACCCCCTGGCAGCAGCTCCCCGGTCACGGCCGGATCCTGCCGCCCGGCGGGTAGATCTCATCCAGCTGGTCCATCAGCTCCTCGAGGTCTTCTGCGCCGATAGTCCCGTCCGAGCCCTCGGGTGCGTCGCTGAGCGGGACGACAGCCCGCCACCTGTCGTTCAGCCCCGCGGGCACGACGATCATCACGTCCAGGTGCGCGGCCTCGAATGAGGCGGATTTCGCCGCCGAATTGAGCCGTCTGCTCGACGCCTGCCCAATATCGCTCAGGCAAGTCGCCGGGATGGTGCCGTGCAGCCCGGGAACGTTGTCGAAATTGCGCGCCGGCCAGCATCACCCGACGATGCCGATAGCCAGGGCGCTGGACCGCGTGCTCGGCGCCGGGGGCAGGCTCGCTGACCTCGCCGCAGCCCGGCCGCGCACCCCGGCAACAGCCACGCAACCCGGTCCCGGCCCTCTGGCGGGACACGCTAGCCTGACGATGATCAGCGGGCCCCCCGGCACCGGGCACGGCAACCCGGTCTCGGGATGGCCAGCCTGGTTCGGGCTGAAACTGGCGCAGCTGATCACCCAGACCGACGGCTGGCCCCCGCAGTCCGGCCTCGGGACGCTTCAGATGCTGCTGAACCAGGAGATCTCGATGTCCGACGGGGCCATCCCCCCCGACGCGCCTGACCTCGGCGCGCTGCACGACGTGTCCCGCCGGCAGGCGCTGCTGACCCTCGGCGCCCTCCCGCTCGCGATGACCGGCGCCCGGCCGTCACCCGGAGCGTCCCAGGCCATGACCGACGACATGTTCCTGGCCCGCTGCGCCGCCAGCCTGACCGCCTGCTGGCACCTGCTCAAAGGCTCCGACCTCGGCGCAGTCGAGCAGTTGCTCGCCGCCTACCTCGTCCCGCTGGAAGCCCTCGCCTACCAGGACTCCCCCCGTCGGCAGGCCGCCGCGGTCCTGACCGCCCAGGCGCACCGCGTCTGCGGGATCATCGCCCTGCACCGCAACCCGCTCCGCGTCCGCGAGCACCACTGCCGCCGGGCGCTGCACTTCGCCGACGTCGCATCCGACGCCGGCAGCCACGCCTCCGCGCTGATCTCGCTCGCGTCGACGTACTTCTACGCAGCCGACCCCGCCGCCGCAGCCGCTGTCTACGAGCAGACGTTCCGCCACGGCGGCGCGCTGCCGCCGCTGCAGCAGGCGCGGGTCCACGCCGAGCTGGCCGTCGTGTACGGGCAGCTCGGCCGCGAGCAGGACGCGCTGCGCGCCGCAGGCCTGGCCGAGGAGCTATACCCCGACCGGCCAGAACACGACCCGAGCTACCTGTACGCCGAGTTCACCCCCGCCTCGCTGGCGCTGGAAGAAGGCCTGGCGTACGTCGCGCTCGCCGAGCAGTTCCCCGGCCGCGGCTACCAGGACCGCGCAGCGGACATCTTCAGCCAGGCAGCCGGCGCCGGCCCGGCCCGCATCCAGTTCGAGATCATCAACCACCAGGCCGGCGTCGCGGTGCTGACCGGCGACCTCGACGCATTCCAGCACCACATGACCCGCGGCATGGACGGCGTCGCGCTGCTCGGCAGCCGCCAGCGGCTCCGGGAGATGAACATGACATGGCAGAAAGCCGGGGCCCGGTGGCCTGGCGAGAAACGGCTGCAAGCCATCGGCGACGGGCTCCGCCGCACAGCCGCCACCGGGATGGAGCTGGATGTCCTTCCCTGACCGCGCCGCCCTGGTCACCGGCAGCACCAGCGGCATCGGCCTGGCGATCGCGCTGCGCCTGGCCAGCTCCGGGTACCGGATGACCCTCAGCTACTCCTCCGACGACCAGCAAGCCGAACGGGCGCTCGCCCGGTGCCGGGAAGCAGACCCGTCCGCGGTACTGGTGAAAGCCGACATCGGCACCGCCGCCGGCGCCGCCAGCCTCGTCGCGCAGGCAGCCGGAGCGCACGGCCGCCTCGACGTCCTGGTGAACAACGCCGCCCGCGTCGCCGACAAGCCCGCGCTGGAGATGACCGAAGCCGACTGGGACGCCGTCCTCGACGTCAACCTCAAAGGCGCGTTCCTGTGCTCCCAGCACGCCGCCCGCCTGATGCTCGCCCAGGACGACGGCGGGGTCATCGTGAACATCGGCGCGTCGACCGGCATCCGCGGCCGCCGCAACGGCGTGAACACCTGCGCGTCCAAAGCCGGCCTGATGATCACGACCCAGTGCCTCGCGCTCGAGCTCGCGCCGAAGATCCGGGTGAACACCGTCGTCCCCGGCCTGGTCGAAACCGGCGAGACAACGACCCGGCTCCGGCTCGGCGACCCCGACGTCCGGAGCGGATACGAGCAGTCGATCCCGCTTGGGCGCCTCAGCCGGCCGGACGACGTGGCCGACGCGGTGATGCTGCTGCTCAGCCCGGAAGCCCGGTTCATCACCGGGCAGAAGGTGGTGGTCGACGGCGGCCGGAACATGTGGTGACGGCCGGCGCAGGGACGCGCTAGCCTAGTCGTGCGCGTACCAGCGTGCGATGCCCCGCCAGGTCGGTGAACCGGCGGTCGGCGCCGAGGCGGTCGCGCCGTTTATCACCGGGATCCTGGTCGCCGCGCTCGTCCCGCCGTGGGGCCAGTACATGATCATCGCGGCGCTGCTGCCGCTGGCGCTGTTCGGCAAGCCCGCTGACCGGCGGATCATCCAGCCGACGATGATCCCCCCGCGCCGCCGTGTCATCAACGCCGACACCGTCGTCCGCGCCTACGCGCGGGCCGGCTTGTGCGACCCGGCTAAGGAAGGGATGAAACTCGGGTTCGCCGGCCGGATGACCCGCGACAAGCACGACAAGGGCAGCCTGGTCCCCGTCGCGATGCCGCGGGGCAAGACGTTCGAGCAGGCGCAGCCCCGGCATTACTTCTGCATGAGGGCAGCGGTGCCTTCCGGGCCGAGGGCCGGGATGTAGGGGATGTAGCCGCGCCGGAACGCCACCGTCTGCAGGTCGAGCGGGAGGGACCGGGCGTCCATGGGCAGGCCGTCGACCTCGATGAACCAGACCATGGGGTTCTCCGCGATCACGTCCGCGCGCAGGAACTCCGGCTTGAAATAGCTCAGCTTCAGCATGTCCCTGACCTGTTTGGCCTTGCTGCCCATCGTGGTCTTGGCGACCCCGAAGGCGGCGCTCAGCTCGTCGGCGGTACGGTGCGGCTCACTGGAAGAGTCGAACAGGAAGTTGACCTGCCCCAGGGCGTAGACGACGGCGGCGGCCCAGGTGACGCGACGGCCGCCGAGCAGCGGCGAGGGGCGCTTGCGGGCCAGCTTCGCGACCACCTGCCGGGCCAGGCCCGCGTACTCGGCGTCCAAGAGCCTCGCGCAGACCTCGTCGGTGATGCCGATGATCTCCTCGGCGACGGGGCGCGTCGCCTTCGGGATGTTCAGTTCGTCAAGTTCCGCCACGGCAGGATTCTGGCACGGAACTCGCGGCGGGGACGGTGGTTGCAAGGCGAGGAACCACCGGTCGTTCGGGATCTGTGAAAGCGGTCAGCCGCAGTACGGCGGCGAGCTTGCGGCACGTCGCCGGCGGGGCGCCGCGGGGTCGCTTTGTCAGGCGACGGTATCTGGCGCGCTAAGCGCCGGCGAAGGCCCTGCGGGGAGCCGTGACGCTAGATAGCAGCTCCCAGGGCTGCTGCGGTATCAGCGCAGCTAGAAGGAAGCGTCACGATGGCCGCAGGGCCTTTAGCATGCCGTCACGCGGGGATCAGGTCTCCTAGCCTGTCCAGCGTGAACACCTCCGATCCTTCCGGCAGGCTCTCGGGCTGCCCGAGCCCCAGGTAGATCACCGGGCCGCCGTCAGGGTCGACGGCAGCCGAGACTGCGCAGCCCTTCCGGCGCCAGAGGTCAGTCAGGTAACCGACTCGCAGGTAGTCGCGTTCCACGACGGACCGGGCGAGCAGGGACGTGGTGACCCGGCCGCCTTCCACCTGGTTCGTCGGGCCGCCCCAGGTGGCACTCCCGTGGCCGCGCAGGTACAGGTGCAGCCACTTCGCGTACCACGCCCCGTCCTCGCCGCGCATGAACACCAGCGGCACCGCGATGCGGGATTCCCCGTACAGTGTGGACTTCATCCGCACCGTGCGGGCCTCGAACGGCTGGCCCTGCTGCTCCCCGTCGCGGGTCATGAACCCGAAGAACGACTCATCGACCTCACCGAAGCCCTCGCCGGAGTAGATGTAGACCTGCGGCACGATGAACCCGCGGCCGATCTTGGCGAGCCCGATGTTGATGAACTCGCTGGCACCGTGCGGTGCCGGGGCGTCGGTGATGTCGCCGGAGTGCTGCGCCCCGTCGTCGCTCAGGCGCGTCCACGAGATGTGCCGCGGATTCGCGTAGCTCTCGTCCAGGAACAGCGCGGACAGGTCGTAGTCGGTGCGGCGCTCCTTCTGCCGCCAGTAGATGAAGAAGCGCAGCAGCTCACCCTCGACCTTGGTGACCGAGCCGCGCGGGAAGATGCCGAGCCCGGCCGGGAGCTGCTTGCCGGACAGCGGCAGCGCGGCACCGAGGATGCCCGGGTCGATGACGACCGGGGCGTCCGGCAGCCGGGTCATGACCTGCCCGTCGATCACGGCGAGGATGTCCGCCGCCGTGGCAGCGTCCAGGCGGTCGCGGGTGTCGGGAATGGCCCGCGCCCGTCCCTGCCGGTTCGCGAAGATCCTCGCCGGGGTCGATGCCGCCACCCGGTTCTGCAGGTGCTCGCGGACGCTGAGCAGCACGCGGCCGGACACCTGCGGGGCGGTCGCCGTGAGAAGCCTCAGGACCTCCGCGTGGTCGGGCGGGGAGGCGTTGCGCAGCAGCCGGTCGGCCGACCGCCATAGCATCCCCGGCGCGATGGCCAGCCGGCTCGCCCCAGCTCGGACGTTGCCGTCAGCAAATGCCAGTTCAACCTGGCCAGCCAGAGACCGGGCGCGCTTCTCCCCGCGCGCCACCGCGAACACGGCCTGCGCCTGCGGG
>WNGG01000299.1_pt1 | contig 127233 bp, 117 predicted proteins | sample 5400661 | NCBI WGS metagenome assembly WNGG01 (sample SAMN13153372, study PRJNA577476) | soil metagenome | isolation source: 100 cm soil or saprolite under Garry oak tree replicate 1 | place: USA:California | collected 2016-06-15
CCTTTCTCTCGCACCGGCTTCGGCACGCGCACCGCAAGCTCTTTGACCAACAAGAGCTGCGTGAGCAAGACCGTGAACCCACGCCCGCGGAGGGCGTCGATCATGTGCGAATCATAGTGACGCAGGCTTGACCAGGCCGGCGCTTCGGAGTCTCCGAGCAGCGAGATTCCGAAGTCGGCGAGCTCCGCCGGGAGGGGATTCTCCGGCAACGCCATGAACTGCAGGGTGTCCGGCCGGGCGCCGCCGCCGCGTTGCATCCTGACCCAGCCGACGACCTCGATCCGGTCCACGACGTAGCTCCCCGTCGACTCGCCCGCGTGGATCGCCTTCCACTCGCGATAGGTGGGCGCCTCGAGCTGGGAGACCCCCTGCGGCGTGACCTTGCGATAGAGCTGATAGAGATGGCGGTCGTCGCTTCGCTTGCCCGGGCGCAGACCATCGGGGTACTGGTCGGAACGCGGCCGTGGCCTTTCCGCGTAGACGACCTGCTCCGTCGCGTACTGGCGGAAGCCCTGTAACCGGAAGGCCGGCAGCAGCGCATCGCGGTCAGGCAGTCTGACGAACAGGCGGATAGCACCTCGCTCGAGCGCTTGGTTGCAGAGGTGCTGGACGAGCGCTGGCGCGACCTCGTCGGGGTCGGCTTCGTCGGCGACCTGCAGGTTGAGCACCTGGAGGATGCGCGCCCGGCGCAGGTCGAGGCTCATCGGTTGGCCCGAGGCCTGAATGAATCCGACCACCTTGCCGTTCTCCTCGGCAACGTACATCAGGGTCTCCTGGGAGAGCGGCAGCAGGGCCGAGAGTGTTGAACTGAGCAGCGACCAGAGTCGCGCCGCCGGCGGAGCGGCTTCGCTGAGCTTGATGTCCGACGACCGATGCATCTCCTCGATGCGAGCCAGGTCGAGCAGTCCGGCCGCGCGGATTCTCAATTTCGCGAGGCCGCGAGGCGCACAAACTCTCGATGCATCCGGAGGTCGCCGCTCAACTCAGGGTGAAAGCCAAGCGCGAGGATGCGGTGATGGCGAATCGCGACGGGACGTCCGTCATGCGATGCGATCACCTCGACGTCCCCGGTACGTTCGACCAGCGGCGCCCGAATGAAGACGCCGGGAAAAGTCTTGCCATTCAGGCCGTGGATGTGAAGCGGCGCCTCGAAGCTGTCGACCTGCCGGCCATATCCGTTGCGGCGGACTCCGATGTCGAGCAGGCCGAGCCCTTGCTGCCCGGCCATCCCATCCGTGATGTCCTTGGCCAGCACGATCATGCCCGCGCACGTCGCGAGAGTCGCGAGGCCGCCGCGAATCGCATCGCGCAGCGGCTCGAGCAGGCCGACACGCTCCATCAGCATGGTCATCGTCGTGCTCTCGCCGCCGGGAAGGACGATCCCATTGAGCCCATCGAGGTCTTCGCGCGTGCGCACCAGGCGCGTGCGCGCACCCGCCCCTTCGAGCGCGCGTACATGCTCGGCAAAGGCGCCCTGCATCGCGAGGACCCCGATGAGGGGCTTTCCGCTTCCGGCGGGAGCGCTGCTACCAGCCTCGGGCAGCTAGCAGCTCATCCTTCGGGATGGCCGGGATCTCGAGGCCGTGCATCGCCTTGCCCAGCCCCGCCGACACCTCGGCCAGCACCTCTGGCTTGTCGTAGTAGGTCGTCGCCGCAACGATCGCCTTGGCACGCTTCAAGGGGTCCTCGGACTTGAAGATGCCCGACCCGACGAACACGCCGTCGACGCCTAGCTGCATCATCAGCGCGGCGTCGGCGGGAGTCGCGATGCCGCCGGCGGCGAAGTTGACGACAGGCAGCCGGCCCAGCTTCTGACACTCAACCAGCACCTCGACCGGCGCGCCGATTTGCTTGGCTTCATGGACCAGCTCGGCGTGGTTCATGCCCCGCAGCTTGCGGATGCCGGCGTTGACCGCGCGAGCGTGCCGGACGGCTTCGACGACGTTGCCGGTCCCTGCTTCGCCCTTGGTACGTATCATCGCCGCGCCCTCAGCGATCCTGCGCGTGGCCTCGCCGAGGTCGCGACAGCCGCACACGAACGGCACTTTGAAGGGGTGCTTGTCGATGTGGTTCTCCTCGTCGGCGGGAGTGAGGACTTCGGACTCATCGATGTAGTCGATGCCCAGGGCTTCGAGGATCTGCGCTTCGACGAAGTGGCCGATCCGGCACTTTGCCATCACCGGGATCGTGACCGCGGCCATGATCGACTTGATCAGCTCGGGATCGGACATGCGCGCGACGCCGCCTTCCTTGCGGATGTCGGCCGGGACGCGCTCGAGCGCCATCACGGCGCAGGCGCCCGCGTCCTGGGCGATTCGCGCGTGCTCGGCCGTGACGACGTCCATGATCACGCCGCCTTTCAGCATCTGCGCCAGCCCGGCTTTGACCTTGAAGGAGCCTTTCACGGACCCGTTTTCGTTGCGGACACCGTTGCGTTCGGCCACGCTCGAGATTCTACGCGGGCGAGTTGGAATCGCGGCCCCGGCCCACCCGCCACCACCCCGGATAGTCCGGACTATCCGGAATCTGGCGCGCCCAATCCCCCGGTTGGTCCGGACTATCCGGCCGGCATCAGAAAAGTTAGAGGCGCTCCAGGACCAGGGTTCGCTTGGAGGCGTACTCGTGGTCGGAAAGCAGGCCGTCGCGATGCAGCCGCGTCAGCATGTCCATCTCCTCGAGCACGTCCAGCAGCGGCGCCATGGTCCGCCTGGCCAGGTACGCGTCCGAAGCGGTGCCTGCCTCCTCGCCGCGCGCGTCGAACTCGCGCACGAAGAAGAGCGCTTTGACGGCTGAGAACGGAATGCCGAGCTTGCGGATGGGGCTGTCGGTCTGCTCCGCGTGGAGGTGGAGCACAACGCCGTAGCGGTGGCGCTCGAGCGTGCCGTCGAGATGTCCCCGGAGGACCTCGCCGTCGAGGAAGCGGATGGCGACCTTGCGGGTCGGCGTGTCCGCCAGCTCCTTGTCGCGCTGGAGCTCGACCCATTTGACGGCGGTCAGCGGGATCCAGGCGGTCTCGTTGTTCTCCAGGCCACCGGCGTCGTCCACCTCGACGAGGAAGTCCGGCTCGTCGAAATCGAGATCGCGGGCCACCCCTTCGACGGTCTCGTCGTCGAAGAAGCGCACGACTATCCTGGCCATTTCATACCTACTGTACTAACCCTCATCTGGCAACACTCCTGCGCTGGTCTTTGAGGCGGCGGCGGCCGATTCGGCGGGCGCATTTGGCGCACGTGGCGATGTGGCTGCGAACTGATTCCGCCTGCGGGCGCCTGAGCTTGCCGGCCAGGTAAGGCGCCAGCAGCGGCAGCGCCTCCTCGTGGCTCAGCTCGCCTTCGCGCTGCGAGGCGAGGTACTCCTCCTTGAACCTGAGGCGGGCACGGTAAAGGAGCGTTTCGACGGCGCTCTCGGACATCTTCAGCGTGTGGGCGATCTGGCGGTAGCTCAGGTCCTGGAGCTCGCGAAGAGTCAGCACGAGGCGGTATTTCTCAGGCAGCCGCTGCGACACCTGCCACACCTGGCGCCGGGTTTCGTTCGACTCCTGGACTAGCACAGGGTCGAATGCCCGCGCGGTCGAGGGCAGGTTCGACATCATCTCGTCGTCTACTTCCTCGGTCCCACCGTCGGCGCGGAGGTCGCGCTGGCGGCGCCGTAGCTCGTCGTAGCAGAGGTTGCGGGCAACCGTGTGGATCCAGCCGCCGAAGTTGAAGGATTCGTCGACCCGGTCCATCATCCGGAGGGCCTTCATGAAGGTCTCCTGGGCGATGTCCTCGGCCAGCAGGGCGTCGCCGAGCTTGCGCCGGACGAGCCGGTAGATCGAGGCGACGTAGCGGCGGTGGAGCTCCTCGAACGCGTGGACGTCGCCCTCGCGATAGGCACGGACAAGATCCACGTCAGTCGGCTCGCCCGGCGCCGTTGCTTGCGGCTTGTCTTCCTCTACGTCGTCCATGGGTGAAGCGTCCTGGCCGGACGGGCCGTAGGTCGGGGCAGGCGACCGGCAGGTCGCCGGTCAGTGCGTCGAGACGAAGGTGGGGGTGGCACGAGGAGGAGCGCACACCTGTTGGGGTCCCCGCGCCGTGGATAGCGGGGGCGGCCACGAAGGGCCGGACCCCCTGACGCACGTATCGGCGTCGTGAGCCCCGAGACGCGGTCTGGACGGTCGGGATCTTTCACCTTAGCCTGCGGCAGGCTACTACGGCAGCGCGCGCCAGCATCCCCTCTGGGTCATTTAGGGCCTGCCGCAGGTCAATTCCTTCCTCTGTGAAGGTCACGATGGAGGTGACCCCCTGCTTGCTGAACGCCTCCCAACCAGGGCCCTTGCTCCCCGCCAGGAGGACCACCGGCACCCGAGCCCTCTTGGCGCGCTTGGCCACCTCGCCGGGCGCTTTGCCGAAGGCGGTCTGCTCGTCGACCCGCCCCTCGCCTGTGAACACGAGGTCGGCTCCCTTCAGCGTCTGGTCGAACCCGCTCGCCTCGACCACAAGTGGCGCGCCCTTGACCAGAACCGCGCCCAGGAACGCGACCATCCCAAAGCCGGTGCCTCCGGCGGCTCCCGCGCCAGGTTCATTCGCCACATCGAGGTGCAGGTCGCGCCTGACGACTTCCGCGAGATGCGCGAGCGCCGCATCGAGCTCCTCCACCGTCAGTTCATCGGCGCCCTTCTGCGGACCGTAGACGTGGCTGGCACCATTTGGCCCAAGCAGCGGATTGTCAACGTCACAGGCAACCCTGATCGAGGTATCGCGGATTCGAGAGCCGCCCGCGATGCGCTGGACTCGAGCAAGCGCGGCGCCACCTCGGGCCAGGTCCTGATCCGCATCGTCGAGCAGGCGGTAGCCGACGGCCTGTGCCATCCCGGCGCCTCCGTCGTTGGTGGCCGAGCCGCCGATGCCTGCGATGATCTCTGATGCGCCTGACGAACGCGCCGCTTCGAGCAACTCGCCGAATCCATAGGTCGAAGCTCGCCGAGGATCACGCCGTTCGGGCGCGAGCAAAGCCAACCCGCTGGACGTCGCGAGCTCGACGACCGCGGTACGGCCAGAGTTGATGAGGCCGTAGCGAGCCTCGACTGGGTCGCCCAGCGGCCCATCGACTGTCGCCGACCGATACTCGCCGCGATTTGCGTCGACCAGCGCCTCGACGGTCCCATCGCCCCCGTCCGCGACGGGAACCTCGATCACCTCGGCGTCCGGAAAGACTTCACGGACGCCGCGCGCGATCGCGGCCGCGGCTTGCGTCGCGGTGAGAGTGCCCTTGAACGCGTTCGGCGCGACGACTACTTTCACGGGGGAGGCAAGCCTCCCCCGTGGAACCCCCTCCATCGCACGCTGTGTCTGGTGGCGTTTGCAAGGGGGACGCGAGGTGACGGCCGGAGTAAATCCGGCCTTGGTATCACGTCTTTCACGAGGGAGGCAGGCCTCCCCCGTGGAACCCCTCCATTTGCACGCTGCGTCTGGTGGCGTTTGGAAGGGGGATGCCAGGTGACGGCCGGAGTAAATCCGGCCTTGGTATCACGTCCGTCTTCTTAGTAAACCGGGATCGTCCAGTCCTTGTACTTGGGGGTGTCGCCGCGGACGGCGCTGAAGTAGATGTTCTGGAGCTCCTGCGTGAATTCCCCGACCTTGCCGTCGCCGATCGGGCGCCGGTCGACCTCGATCACCGGCGAGATCTGCGCTCCGGTGCCGCACAGCAGCAGCTCGTCACATGTGTAGAGCTCGGTGCGGTCGATGCTCCGCTCGAGCACGTCTAGGTTCAGCTCGTCTTTGATCACCTTGATCAGGAGCTGGCGCGTGACGCCTTCGAGGATATCGTCGGTCACGGGTGGTGTTACAAACGCGCCGTCCTTCAGCATGAAGAGGTTTTCGGCCGAGCCTTCGGAAACGTGTCCGTCGATGGCCAGCACGATGGCCTCGTCGAATCCGCCCTCCACCGCTTCGGACTTCGCGAGCGCGGCCTGCGCGTAGGAGCCGGTGATCTTGGCTCGTGCGGGAAGCGACTGGTCCGGAACGCGGCGCCAAGTGCTGACCATGCAGCGGATGCCCGCGTCGACCTCTACATATTTGCCGAAGGGCACCGCGTAGATGAAGAAGGAGCGGTCCAGGTTATGCAGGCGGACGCCGATCTCCTCACTGGACGTGTACAGCAGCGGACGGACGTACACGTCCGACCTGAACTCGTTGCGCCGCAAAAGCTCGAGCGTGAAGTTGACGAGCTCCTCGGTCGAGTAGGGCAGGGTCATGCGCATGACGTTGGCTGAGCGCTTCATGCGGTCGTAGTGCGCCGCAGCCTCCAGCAGGAAGAGCTGGCCTTTCTTGTCGTTCCAGTAAGCCCGGATGCCTTCGAAAACGGCCGTCCCGTAGTGGAGCGCGTGAGTCATCAGCCCGAGCCTGACGTCGTTGTAGCGCGCGTACTCGCCTTCGAAGAAGACCCACGTGTTCGGATGGACCACGGGTTTCTTCACCGCGGCCTTGGCTTTGGTTTCCACACCCATTGAATAAAGTGTATTGCCCTCCGAAAGCCCCCATCTGGCCGTTCGCTTCGCGAAGGGTCACCTTCCCCGGCGTGCGGGGAAGAGAATCTGTTATGAATCGCGACGTGAGCGTGTACGGCATCATCGCCGACCTCCGCCGCGAGCACCCGACCCCCGCCAGCACCGCGACGCTGGACATGGTCGTCGCCGAGCTGGGGCGAACGCGTGACAACCTCAAGGAGGCGGTCGCCAACCTGGAGGGCAAAGCCCTGCCGGCCGGCGTCAAGCCGGTACTCGACGAGCTGGTCGCGCGGGCTCGTGAGGAAGGTGTGTACGACCTCGACTACGGACCCGATCCTTACGACAAGCCTCCCCCAGAACCCCTGGACGAAGCCACGGCCGGCATAGGCGCCATGCTCGCGATCTCGTCGTTGGTCGGCGTCGCCCTGGCTGTCGCGGCGTTCGTAGCGGGGTTCAACGCGATCATGCACAGCGGTGGCTGAGTACTCCTTCGACGTCGTTTCCGAGTTCAACCCCGCAGAGCTGACGAACGCAGTCGATCAGGCCCGGCGGGAAGTCGCGACCCGCTTCGACTTCAAAGACACCGCGACGAGCTACGACCATCAGGGCGAGGTGATCCAGATCGAGTCGGCGAGCGAGGACCGGGCCAGGGCCGCTCTCCAGGTGCTGCGCGAGAAGGCCGCGCGCCGGCAGCTTTCGCCGAAGCTCTTCCAGGCGGGCGATCCAAAGACTGTCGGCAAGGGTCGCGGCCAGATCGACGTCCGACTCAATGCGGGCATCAACGACGAGCTCGCGCGCGACCTGCGCAAGCGGATCCAGAACGTTTCCAACAAGCTGCAGGTCCGGATCCAGGGCGACCAGCTGCGCGTCGTTAGCAAGGACAAGGACACGCTCCAGCAGGTGATCAAGACCCTGCGCGACGCGGAGGACATCCCGGTCCCGCTCCAGTTCACGAACTACCGCTAACCGACACTTCAGGGTGGACGTAATCCCGGCCATCGACATCCTCGGTGGGCGCTGCGTCCGCCTGACCCAAGGCAAATACGACAGCCCGACCATCTACGCCGACGACCCCGTGGAGGTGGCGCAGCGATTCGCCGCCGCGGGAGCAAAGCGCTTGCACGTCGTCGACCTGGACGCCGCTCGCGGCTCTGCCAGCAACCGAGCGGTGATTGCCCGCGTGCTCCAGGGGTCCGGCATCCAGCTGCAGGTCGCGGGGGGCGTGCGCAGCGAGGAGTCCGTGGCAGCCTTGCTGGACGGCGGTGCGCAATGGGTGGTGATGGCGACCGCCGCGGTCCGCGATCCGCATCTCTTTGAACGGTGCGCGTTCGGGCATCCCGGACGGATCCTGGCGGCGCTCGACGTCCGTGACAACAAGGCTGCTGTGAGCGGCTGGCTCGACACCGACCCCGTCGTGCTGAAAGCGCTGGTAGGCCGGTGGGCCGACCTGCCACTCGCGGGGGTGATCCTTACGTGCATCGACCGCGACGGCACCATGTCCGGCCCTGACCTGCAGACGCTTGCACGGGTGCGCAAGATGACAAAGCTCGAGCTGCAGTACTCGGGCGGCGTGGCGTCGGTCGACGACCTCCGCCGCATCGCCGCGGCCGGCGCCCAAGCGGCGATTCTCGGCAAGGCGCTGTACGAAGGCAAGATCACCCTCGAGCAAGCACTGGCGAAGTGAGGCTCGCGGCGTGCCTTTTCGCGGCGCTCGTGCTGGCCGCGTGCGGCGGCCGGGAGACTGCCGACGACCAGGGGCTACATCGCGAGATCCAGAACAACCGCGGTGGAGCCGAAGTCACTTTCGACGCGACGGCATTGAGCGATCCGGTGCAATCCGGTGACCACGAGCGCTTCGAGGTCCGCGCGGCCACCGGAGAGATGCTCGAGGTCGACCACAACACGAGCCTCGCCCAGTACGTACCGGTTCACAAAGGTGATGGGCTCGTGATCCACGGCGAGCTCTACATCGACCCAGGTCCGCGCTATGGCGTGCACTGCACGCACGCCCACACCTCCAGCGGCTGTCCCAATCCAGGCTGGATCGAGTACAAAGACAACTATTACGAATGAAATCGCGGAAGATCACTCCGTCCCCTTCCGCGGGCCGTCCCCTGCGATGGCCGGCCGCGATTGGCAGGCGTTTGGTGGACGCCACCCGGTGGCGGCCGGAGTAGATCCGGCCTGCCGACAATGCTCGTCTTGAAGTGAAAGGCAACAATTGACCTACGGATGAGACGGCGGCTGCGTCCTTCGCCCTCTAGCTTCGTTCGCAATCTCGCGGCGGGACCCTATTCGCCCTTCGAACGCATGCGCCTGATGGTCAGCAATGTCCGCAGGAAGGCCGGTGGACGCGGCTGCTGCGGCAACTACGGCGAGCCCGGTTGTTGAATGACGAAAGAGGAGGCCCGTGCGGCCGGTTTGATCAAGTAGGAGGAGCAACCAGTTGATGCACGCGGTCGTTTTCGAGCGCAACGGCGGACGGGAGCTGACCCACGCGAGGAGAGGGCCCTGTGTGAGGCAGGCTAGCGCTTGCGCGTATTGGTGACCTTGCGTGCGACTGTGGTCACGTTGGCTTGCGCGACCGGCCGGACCACGATCTCATCGATGTCGACATGCGGTGGTCGCGTGACGGCGAACACGATGCAGTCGGCGATGTCTTCGGCGGTCAGCGGCTTGATTCCTTCATAAACCGCCTTGGCTGAACTCGGTCTCGACCAGCCCAGGCGCGATCTCCGTGACGCGAATCGGCTCGCCGTTCAGCTCCAGCCGGAGGGTCTTCGTGATCGCTCGCACGGCGTGCTTGGCAGCCGTGTAGCCCGCGCCTCCTTTATACGTCTCGAAGCCGGCGATGGAACCGATGTTGACGATGTGGCCGTGCCTGGCTCGGCGCAACAACGGCAGGCAGGCACGGGTCATCCACATGAGGCCGAGCACGTTGGTCTGCCACATCCCGATCCACTCGTCGTCGATCGCCTGAGCAACGCTGTTCAAGCCGAACGCGCCGCCGGCGTTGTTGACCAGGAGGTCGATGTGGCCAAAGCGCTTGGCCACTTCGCGGACAAATTCCTTGACGCTCTGCTCGTCGGTCACGTCGAGACGCAGGGCAACTCCCTCTTCTCCCGCGACCCGCTGGAGCCGTTCGATCCGCCGCGCGCCGATCACGACCTTGTAGCCGTGGCGGCCGAGCGCGATCGCGGTTGCGGCCCCGATCCCCGATGAAGCTCCGGTGATGACTGCGATGGGAGCCAAGCCTCAACCCCCTGGTAAACGGTTGCAAAACCGATGCCTTCCAAGCGTAACCTAGGGAAAAATGCTGGACGCGATCGTAGGGTTTGTCGTCGTCCTCCTGGTTGGCGCCGGGATACTCGTCATGATCGGGCCCCGTTCGCTCGTCCAGCGGCTCAAATCCGTGCCTCGTTTCAGCGGAATCCCTTCTCTGTTCGAGCCGCGACGGCCGCGCGAAGTGTTGGCGCCGACCCTCAACCCCAAGACCCAGCGCGTCCTCGTCGCCGCGGCCCGCCTTGCCAACTGGATGCGCGCACACGGCCATGAAGACGTGGCGCGGGACATCCGCAACGGAGCCGCGCGCATCGCAGGCAACGAACCCGCGGGGCTATACGCGCTGCAGACGACGCTGCGACGAATCCGCGTCGTGAACATCACCGACAGCAGTTCGCAGGAACGCCTGAAGACGCTCGTCAGCGAGCTCCGCACCGCGGTCCAGGATCGCTTCGAGCAGCTGGAGCTGCTCCCGTTTCGCAGACCCTGAACGACCGGCAGCGGGTCAGCTCAGGTTCGCCGTTCGAGAAGACGATCGGCTTCTGCCGCGCCCTGCGGGTCGGGGATCGGGTCCTGGTCTCAGGCACGGCGCCGGTCTGGCCGGACGGATCTGTCGACCCTGATCCCTATGTCCAGGCCAAGAGGTGTTTCGAGATCATCGGCATCGCGTTGACCGAAGTGGGCGCCTCGGTCGAACACGTAGTGCGAACGCGGATGTTCGTCACCGACGCATCGTTCGGCGATGCGGTCGGTCGCGCACACGGCGAAGCGATGGGCGCGGCACGGCCGGCGGCGACCATGGTTGTGGTGAAAGGGCTCCTCGACGAGCGCTGGAAGGTGGAGATCGAGGCCGAGGCGGTTACTTCTTAACGGCCGGCCCTTTCCCGGATTCGATGTACCGCTTGAGCGCCTCCATGTTCTCGCGAATCCCCGCTGCATATTGCGGCCCGAGAACGCCCGTCGCGAAGCGAAGAAGGCCACCCAGCTGGTAGTCCATGTCATAGACCAATCGAGTCGATCCGTCTTTGCGCTGCGTGTACGTGTAGGACCAGGTCCCGTTGAGCGGGCCCTTGATGAACCTGCCGGAACACTTCTTGGGCTTGTTGTAAACGTCCTGCTCCACCTCGAGCTTTTCCTTATGTCCGCCCAGGTCGAGGTGGTAGCGGTAACGCGTCCCCTTTCCCGGCGGTCCATCGTCGAGCTTCTCCACCTTGTCGAGGTTGGACGACCATCTCGGCACGCTCCTCACGTCCTCCGCGACCACCGCCCAGACGCGCTCGACGGGCGCATCGATGTCGACCACCTCGTGCAGCTTGGCCACACTGCGATGATCGCATCAAGTGTCTGATGTAGTTCCCGGCCGCATGTTGGGCGCGCTGCGGCATCGCAACTACCGGTTGTTCCTGGTCGGCCAGATCGTCTCGACGATCGGGACGTGGATGCAGACGGTCGCTCTGCCCTGGCTGGCGCTGGAGCTGACCCACAACGGATTTCTGGTCGGGCTGGTGCTGGCCGCGCAGTTCCTTCCGGTGCTCATCCTCAGTCCCTTTGCCGGTGAGATCGCGGATCGCTACCGCAAGCGAACCGTCCTTCTCATGACCCAGACGTCTTTCGTGGTGCCTCCGTTTGTTCTGTTCGCGATGACGACGAGCGGCCACGCGCAGTACTGGATGGTGGTTCTGGCAGCCGTGGCGACGGGCACGATCAATGCTCTCGACGTCCCGACGCGGCAGGCGTTCCAGGTCGACATGGTCGGCAAGCAAGACCTCATGAACGCGATCGCGCTCAACTCCTCAGTCTTCAACGCCTCGGCCGTGATCGGACCGTCGATCGCCGGCATCCTCATTGCGGTCGTCGGCGTCCCGATCTGCTTCCTGCTCAACTCCGTGAGCTACCTGGCCGCGATCGGCGCGCTGCTGTGGATGCGAAACCTGCCGGCCACCGCGCCGAGGCACGAGGAGCAGCTGGTGCTGACACGCATCGCGCAGGGCGCCGCATACGCGCGACGGGAGCCTGTGGTCGGGATGCTGCTGTTCGTCGTCGCGGTGTTCTCGCTCTTCGCGATGAACCGCACCACGTTGATGCCATTGTTCGCCGACCAGGTGCTTCATGTGGGAGCGCACGGCTTCGGATTCTTGCTCGCTTCAATGGGCCTCGGCTCGCTGGCCGGCGCTCTGACGCTTGCGTTCTTTCCCAATCTCGCGGCTGATCCGCGCCGGCAGCTGTGGATGGCGGCCATCTGGGTCGGCGCGCTGCTCGAGTTCTCGGCCTCTCGCGTCTTCGCCGTCTCGCTGGTCACGCTGTTCGTGGCGGGGTACTGCCAGATCTCGTTCGTCGCGGCTGCCAACAGCCGCATCCAGACCATCACTCCCGACCACCTGCGCGGTCGCGTGATGGCCCTCTACGCGGAGGCTCTGATCGGCGTGGGTCCCCTCGGCGCGACCCAGGCGGGCGCGCTCGCGACGCTGCTCGGTGCGCCCTGGGCCATGGCGATCGGGGCGTCGATCGCCGGCGCGGTCGTGCTGCTCGTACGCCTGCTGCGGCCTGAGGTCTTCGGTCAGCCCAGGAAGACTTCGAGCACAGCCGCCACGGCCAGCGCCGGCACGAGCCACCGCAGCGCGCGGACGTAGTCGGCCAGCGCGGCGAGCACCCGGGCACTCCATCCGCCACGCGCGTCCATGTGGATCGCCGCCGCGCCGACCTGGATCGCCAGGCCGCCCGCGATGATCGCAGCGGGGATCTCGACGAATCCGTTGGGGACGATTCCGGTCAGCGCGATGCTCCACGACGACAGGGCCGCGGCGAAACCAAGAATGAAGCCTGGCGCAAACGTGAGCAGAAAGCCGCTCACGCCAACGGTCACGATCGCGAGCAGCGCGACAAGGACGAAGGCGAGCAGGTTGTGTCCGAAGATCGTGAGCGCCTGCTCAACTCCTCCTCCGTCCCCGGTTGACCGCACCAGGCTTGACAGCACTGGCCGCAGCACGACCGCCGGGATGACGTTGGTCGAGCCGGCCAGGTAGCCGATCCAAGCGCCCACAGGAAAGCCGGCCGCGGCGATCAGCATCGGGATGCGCCGCATCCAGACGAGACGGAAGAACGTGGGACGCATGGCGAAGCTCGCGCGCACCGCATCGAGGGCCCGCCCAAAAGGATTCTTCAGACCCACCTCCCGCGCGAGCAGCGCTTCTCGCGAGAACCCATTGAAGCCCATGCGTACGAGGACGATCGCCACGATCGCCATCAAGAGCGCGAAACCCCACAGGAATTCCGCGCGGCCGAGCAGGATGAGGGCTGCCTCGACCTGGAGGACGACGGACATCGGCAGGATGATGAAAGAAGCCATCACGTTGGCGGCTCGCATGGTCCGGGCGTTGAGGCTGATGATCACGGCCCCGGCCACCATCGCCGCCACCTGGCAGATCGTGGACAAGGCCAGGGCCAGGAGGATGCCGAGCGGAAAGTAGCCGAGGCCAGGAAACGTAAGCAAGCAGTAGACAATCAATCCGCCGTAGCACAGCGCGAGCGAAACGCTGAGCACCGCTGCCACCTTGCCCGCGTAGATCTCGGCCTCGCGCAGCGGCGTGGAGAGCAGGACCTCGAGCGTGGTGCGCTCGCGCTCACCGACGAATGACTCGAGGGCGAGCACCAGCGAGAAGCTGGCGGGGATGAACACGACGAAGAACGCGCCGACGAGCGCCAGGCGGTTGACAACAGAGGTGCCACCCCCGAACGTCGCGAGCGCGCGCACGCCTGACCCCGAGGCGATCGGAATCGCCAGCGTCAACGCGACCATGGCGGCGATGAGGCGCAGCTCGCTTATCGCGTCACGCAGGTCGCGGGCCGCGACGAGGGCAGCCTTACGCCGTTCGAGTTTCGGCCAGCGCATAGTGGTTGCCTACAATCGCGAGGTAGATGTCCTGCAGCGTCGGCAGCTCGCGCACCTGCTTACGCTTTTTCAAACCTGAGCGGCGACGAAGCGCGGCCATGTTGCCAACCGCGAGCGCGCGGCCGGCCGACATGATTCCGATGTCTCCTGCAAGGTGCTCCGCCTCCTCCATGCTGTGAGTGCAGATCACGAGCGCGCAGCCTTCGCTCTTCAGATAGTTGAGGTAATCCCACGCGCGGCGCGCGCTGTCCGGGTCGAGCGCCGATGTCGGCTCGTCGGCCAGCACCAGGCGCGGACGGTGCAACGTCGCGCGAATGAGCGCGACCTTCTGCCGCATGCCTTTCGAGAAGGTGCCGAGCCAGCGGTCGCCCGCATCCGCGAGCTCAAAGAGTTCGAGGAGCTCAGAGATCCTCCGCTTGCGCAAGCCCGGCTCGATGTCGTAGATCGCTCCGAAATAGTCGAGATAGTCGCGGGCGGACATGCGCTCGTAGAGTCCGGGCACCTCCGGCATCAAGCCAACGCGCGCGCGTACGGCGGCAGGATCGTCGGCGGCATCGATGCCGTCGACCTTGACAGTGCCAGCGGTGGGCAGCAGCACGCCGGCCATCCAGCGCAGCGCGGTCGTCTTACCCGCGCCGTTGCGACCGAGGAGGACGAGGCACTTCCCCCCCTCGACGCGGACGGTCAGGTCCTCGAGCGCGAGCACGTCGCCGTATCGCTTGCCGAGGTTGTCGACTTCCAGCACGGCTACTGGATTCTGACTGGACGACGACCCTAAGTTGGCGGTTTTCGGGGCCCGGGAAATCGAGCCGCGAGGCCCGGGCTGAGCCGCCGCACGGAGCGACTGCCCCAATATCCCATCCCGACAGCCGACAGCACGAACGCCGCGATGCCCGACAGGAGGACTATCCCAGCCGGCGCACCGAAGCCAGCGGCGATCAGTCCGCCGATGCCGCCGCCCACCGCAGCCACGATCAACGACAGCATGCCCGGCAAGGTCTGTAACCCGTGGAACATGGACCCGAGCCTGTCCGCGCCGGAGGTCTCGACGCCGAGCGTCTGGAGCGCTCCCGGAAGATCGTCATAGGGACTCGTGGTGAAATGCGGCTCGAGCTCGGGGTGGAGGTCGAGGTAGGCGTTGCGGAGGCGGTTCATCCCGAGCACCCAGCGGAAGTCGTCGCGGTTCAGCGCCATGAGGCGGGCGACCGTGAACACGCCCACCAGAAAGACGACCGCGAGCATGAAGATCGCGATGGCGAAGAAGGCCGGACCGAAATGGTCGGCCTGGGCGACCAGAGCCAGGGCGATCACGGCGCCGGAGAGGATGGTCAGAAACATGTTCACGCGCCCCAGCGACTCCTGGTACGTCAGGGCGCGGGTCGCCAGCAGGCTCCAGTGCTCGGTGGCCAGGATCTGCAGCGCTCCCGACTCGATTGGACGCGGCGGAATTTCCGTTGACATCGATCCCTCCCTAATCGCGTGGAAGGTAGCGCGGCAGGTCGGCCAAGGACTTGAACCCGCGACCTTCGAGAAACGCCGCGATGCCGTCATGGACGTCGGCGATCGCGTTCGGGTTGACGAACGTGGCCGTCCCGACCTGGACGGCCGTGCATCCCGCGACAAGAAACTCCAGCGCGTCTTCCGCGCGCGTGATGCCGCCGATCCCGAGCACAGGAATCCGGACCGCCCGCGCCGCCTGGTGCGCGAGATGTACGGCTAGCGGCCTGATCGCCGGCCCGGACAGGCCGCCGGTGCGAAAGCTGAGTCGTGGCTTGAAAGCGTTGAGGTCGATCGACATGCCGACGAAGGTGTTGATGGCGCACAGCGCGTCGGCGCCGGCCGACTCGACGGCCCGAGCGATGACGCCGATGTCACTCACCATCGGCGTGAGCTTGACCCAGAGCGGAAGCTTGGTTCGTCTGCGCACGGCCTCGGTCACCGCGGCAGCGGCGCGCGGGTCGTTGCCGAAGTAAAGGCCACCCTGTTCGACATTCGGACAGGAGATGTTGATCTCAAAGCCGGCGATGCCCGGAACACCGTCGAGTCGCGCAGTGAGCTCGCCGTACTCGGAGGCCGACTCGCCGTTGATATTGACGAGCACCGGAAAGTCCCACCGAGCCCATTGCGGCGCATAGTCGCGGACGAGCGCATCGGCGCCCGGCCCCTGCAAACCGATCGCGTTGAGCATCCCGCTGGGCGTCTCCGCGATGCGTGGCGGCGTGGTGCCTTCGCGAGGCCGCAGGAAGATTCCCTTGGAAACCATCCCGCCGAGTGCACGTCTTTCGAGCAGCGGAACCTCGGTGCCGTAGCCGAACGTGCCCGACGCCGCCAGCACGGGGCCGCGCATTTGCATCGTGCCAACCGCGACCGACATGTCGATGGTCAAACCGTCACCGCATAAGAAAGGTGCGAAGGCAAAGCTGTCCAGTCGACATCGGCGGCGCGGTAGACGGGTCCTTCTTTGCACGCCCGGTCGTAGCCTCCGCGACGAAGCGGGACCGCGCACCCGAGGCAGACACCGGTGCCACAGCCCATGTAGGTCTCGACCGCGACCTGGGCGTCTGGCCAGCGCTCCGCTACCGCGCCCAGCATCCGGTTAGGACCGCAGGCAAGCACAACCTCTGCATCGGGTGCGACAGACACCGCGGTGCCGCGCGTCCCTTGCGAGCCGTCGTCCGTGGCCCAGATCACCTCGTCGCCATCCGCTTCGCGACACAGCTCCTCGGCCCTTCGGGCGCCGTGGACCCACACCACGCGCAGCCCGGCCGCCCTTGCATCTCTCGCGGCGAGAGGCATCGGCGCCACGCCTAGCCCCCCGCTGATGAGCACGGCGCTTCGCGCGCTCGAAGCGAAGTCATAGCCATGGCCGAGCGGGCCGACGCAGCTGAGCCGCTCGCCGCGCTGCATCGTGAGCAGCGCCGCGGTGCCGGCGCCGACTGCTTTCAAGACGATCTCGATGTGCTCACCCTCGACGCGATAGACCGAGAACGGCCGCCGGAGGAGCGGGCCGCCCGACCATCCGAGGTTGACAAACTGACCGGCTCGCACGGCGGTCGCGATCTCGGGCGCGTGCATGGAGATGACGAACATGCCGCGCGCGACTTCGCGACGCGCGGTTAACGGTGCGTCAATGAGGAACATGTCGCTCAACGCCCCTCGCCCCAAACCCTCACCCCTGCGAGAAGAGAGAGCCTGCGCCCCGCCATTCGCCGATGGTCCGCACTTCGACTTCGTCCGGCGCGGCGACCACCGACTCGAGCAGCGCTGTCGCCGTGTCGAGGGAGGTCAGGCAGGGAATGCGGCGCTCGACGGCAGCGCGGCGGATCTCAAACCCGTCTTTGAACACCGGGGCGCCATCGCCGCGATCCTCGTAGATGTTCGACATCGTGTTGATCACGAGCTGAACCTCACCGTGCACGATCACGTCGACGACGGTGGGGCCCTCTTCGCCGATCTTGGCTACCACGCGCGGCGAGAACCCGGCCGCGCGCAGCGCCCTCGCCGTGCCGTCCGTTGCGACGAGCCGGCATCCCAGCTCGACCAGCCGCGACACGATCGGAAAGAGCTCCGGCTTGTCCGCGTCTGCGATCGTGAGCAAAGCGGCGCTGCCTCGCTCCACATGCATGCCAGAAGCGGCGAATGCTTTGCGCAGCGCTTCGTTGAGGCTGCGCGCGATCCCGATCGCCTCCCCCGTGGACTTCATCTCCGGGCCCAGGTAGGAATCCACTGCCGCGAGCTTGTTCATGGAGAACACCGGCGCCTTGACCGCGATGAGCTCGCGCGATGCCACGAGTCCTGTCGCCCAACCCAGGTCGGCAAGCTTCTCGCCGAGCATGACGCGCGTCGCGAGCTTGACGATCGGCACGCCAGTGACCTTGGACAGGAAAGGGACGGTCCGTGAGGCGCGCGGGTTGACCTCGAGCACGTATACGTGTCCGCGGTGCACGACGTACTGGACGTTGACCAGGCCACGCAATCGCAGGTGGCGGGCGATCCGCACGGTGTAATCGACGATGTGGTCGAGCTCGGCGCGCTCCAGGCCCTGGGCCGGATAAACGGCGTACGAGTCGCCCGAATGCACGCCCGCGCGTTCGACGTGCTGCATCACTCCCGGGATGACGACGGTCTCGCCATCCGAGATCGCGTCTACCTCGACCTCCATGCCCTGGAGGTACTTGTCGACGAGGACCTGGCCACGAGGCATGGCGCTGATCGCCCAGGCCATGTAGCGGCGGAGCTCGTCGCGGTTGCGCACGATCTCCATCGCGCGACCGCCCAGCACGTACGACGGGCGCACAAGCACGGGGTAGCCGGCGCGCTCAGCGATCGCCTCGGCCTCTTCGATCGTCGTCGTCGTGCCGCCCATAGGTTGCGGCACCCCAATCGCGTCAAGCGATCGCGCGAAAGCGCGCCGGTCTTCCGCGAGGTCGATCGCCTGGACGCTCGAGCCGAGGATGGTGACCTGGTGCTCGTCGAGAGGCTGCGCGAGGTTGATCGCGGTCTGGCCGCCGAACTGGACCAGCGCGCCGCTGGCCTCTTCCGCGCGAGCCACATGGAGCGCACCGTCGAGGTCGAGCGGCTCGAAGTACAGGCGGTCCGATGTGTCGAAGTCGGTGGAGACCGTCTCGGGGTTGGAGTTGACCATCACCGCGCGCACACCAGCTTCGCGCAGCGCCCACGCGGCGTGCACCGAGCAGTAGTCGAACTCGATGCCCTGCCCGATCCGGATCGGCCCGGAACCCACGACGAGGACGGTGCGCTGGAGGTCGGGCCCCTCCGTCCCCTTCGGCGCCACCTCCCCATGAATGGGGAGGAGTTCCGATTCGTCTTCCTCCTCCCAGCACGAGTAGTAGTAGGGAGTCGCCGCCTCGAACTCGCCGGCGCACGTGTCGACGAGCTTGTAGGTGGGCTGCGCGGGCTCGACCGTTTCACCGCGCAGCGCCGTGATCATGGCGTCCGAAAACCCTGCCCGGCGGAGCTCCCTCACATCGCCTTCGACCTCGACCCGCACGAGGCCGGCCATGCGATCGATGAACCAGCGGTCGATGCCGCTGCGCCCCGCCAGCGACGCGACGTCGGCGCCGTGGCGCAGTGCGTGGAGGAGCGCAAACAGCCTCCTGTCGTTCGGCTGGTCGATGCTCTCAGGTCCGATGTCCCAGTCGGCCGGAGGTCTCTGCTCGAGCGAGCGAATGGCCTTCGTGAGCGCGGCTTCGAAAGTCCGCTCGACGGCCATCACCTCGCCGGTCGAGGCCATCTGAGTGCCGAGCCGGCGATCGCCGGCGGGGAACTTGTCGAACGGCCACCTCGGGATCTTGACCACGCAGTAGTCCAGCGCGGGCTCGAACGCGGCGAACGTGCGCCCGGTGATCTCGTTGCGGATCTCCTCGAGCCGCCTGCCCACCGCGACTTTCGCGGCCACGCGGGCGATCGGGTAGCCGGTCGCCTTCGAGGCCAACGCCGACGAGCGGCTGACACGAGGGTTGACCTCGATCACGTAGTACTGCGAGCTCTTGGGGTCGAGCGCGAACTGCACGTTGCACCCGCCCTCGATGCCGAGCGCGCGGATGATCCGTATCGCGGATGACCGCAGCATCTGGTGGTCGCGGTCGGAAAGCGTCTGCGCGGGCGCGACCACGATCGAATCGCCGGTGTGCACGCCCATGGGGTCGAGGTTTTCCATGTTGCAGACGGTGATGCAGGTGTCAGCCCCGTCGCGCATCACCTCGTACTCGATCTCCTTCCATCCCCACAAGGAGCGCTCGATGAGGACCTGGTGGATCGGCGACGCCGCGAGGCCACGCAGGGCGACACGCTCGAGGTCGGTGTCGGTGGTCACGAACCCTCCACCGGTCCCGCCGAGCGTGTACGCCGGGCGGATGACGAGCGGGAGGCCGTTGAGCGCCGCAAAGTCCCTGACCTCTTCGATCGATTCGCACACCCGCGAGACCGGGACCGGCTCGCCCATCGCCTCGAGCATCTCTTTGAAGGCCTGGCGGTCTTCGGCCTTGCGGATTGTGTCGATCGTCGCGCCGAGCAGCCGGACCCCGTGCCGGTCGAGCACGCCTGCATTCGCGAGGTCGGTCGCGAGGTTGAGGCCCGTCTGACCACCCAGAGTCGGCAGCAGCGCGTCGGGTCGCTCGCGCTCGATGATCCGCTCTACCGCCTCAACCGTCAGCGGCTCGAGGTACACGCGGTCGGCGACTTCTTCGTCGGTCATGATCGTGGCGGGGTTCGAGTTCACCAGCACGGTCTCGATGCCCTCTTCGCGAAGCGCCTTGCACGCTTGCGTGCCGGCGTAGTCGAACTCGGCGGCCTGGCCGATCACGATCGGCCCCGAACCTAGGATCAAAACCTTGCGCGGGCGGGCCGGCTCGGCCATTCCGGCCACGGCGCGGGCTACGGGCGCCCGGCTGCGGACCATGTCGACAAAGCGGTCGTACAGGTGCTGGTTGTCCTGCGGACCTGGGCAACCTTCGGGGTGGTACTGGACGCTGAAGGCGGGCAGCGTGCGGTGGCCGAGGCCCTCGACCGAGCCGTCGTTCAGGTTGCGTTGCGAGACGTAGAAATCGCCGTCGGGGATCGACGCGGCATCGACCTGGAACTCGTGGTTCTGACTCGTGATGTGGACGTGGCCCGTGTCGAGGTCTTTGACAGGGTGGTTCGCACCGTGGTGGCCGTAAGGCAGCCGCGAAGTCGTAGCTCCGGCGGCGCGGCCCATGATCTGGTGACCGAGGCAGATGCCGAACATCGGGATCTCACCCAGCGCTTCGCGCGCGAGGTGCACCGGCCCATCGAGGACGGCGGGATCGCCGGGGCCGTTCGACAGCACGAGCCCGTCTGCGCCGCTCGAGCGCACGTCCGCCCAGGTCGCCGTATGCGGAAGCACCACCACCCGGCATCCGCGCTCACGCAGCGACCGCAGGATGTTGGCCTTCACGCCATAGTCGATCACCGCGACCAGCAAGCCCTCGCCGTCGCTGCGCTTGCGAGCTCTCAGCTCGGGAGGCATTGGCTCGAGCCACTCTTCCCGGCTCGCCCGCGAAGTCTGCGCGACCAGGTCTTGCTCGGCCAGAGGTGTCACGCGCTTGGCGGCGTGGGCAAGCTCGGCCAGCCTCGCCCGGGACGGCGCAGCGGTCTCGTGGACGAGGACCGCTCGCTGGGTTCCGTGGGTTCGGATGTGTCGGGTCAACGCCCGGGTGTCGATGTCAGTGATTCCGGGCACGTTCCACCGGCGCAGGTACTCGTCGAGCGACGCCTCGCTCGAGTGATGGCTGGGCGACGGGCAAGCCCACCGCACGACCAGCGCACGCGCCCAGGGTCGCCCCGACTCCGCGTCCGCATCGCGGACTCCGTAATTGCCCTGCAGCGGGTAGGTCATGCACACCATCTGGCCCGCGTAGGACGGATCGGTGAGCACCTCCTGGTAGCCGGTCATCGCGGTGTTGAAGACCACCTCGCCCTCGCCTACGACATCTGCGCCGAGCGACGCGCCGACGAAGGCGCGGCCGTCTTCAAGGACCAGGACAGCCAACGATTTCCTATCCGGCAACGATTACCGCCTGGTCGATGCCGTCCTCCTCGGCGATCAGGACCTCGATGCGCTCTGCGTCGGCGGTGGGAACGTTCTTGCCCACGTAGTCGGGCCGAATCGGTAGCTCGCGGTGGCCGCGGTCGATGAGCACGGCGAGCTGGATCGCGCGCGGCCTCCCGAAATCCATCAGCGCGTCCATCGCCGCGCGCGCCGTACGGCCGTGGTGGATGACATCGTCGATGAGGACCACCACCTTGCCGCCGATCTCAGGGATGTCGCTGGAAGGGCGGTGGCCATCAGGCGGCCTGAGGTGCAGGTCGTCGCGATGCTTGGTCACGTCGAGTCGACCGAACGGGACGTCCCTGCCCTCGAGCACGGTCAGGGTCGCGGCGAGGCGCTGGGCCAGGACGTCGCCCTTGCTCACCACACCGACGAGCACGACGTCCTCGACACCGCGGTTGCGCTCCACGATCTCGTGGGCGATGCGCGACAACGATCGCCGGATCTGGTCGGCGTCCATCACCGTCGCCTTGAGGCGACCCTGGGCGACGCTCACGTTAGGAGCCTGTCAAGCAGCGCCATCCGGACATGCAGGCCGTTGCGGGCCTGGCGGAAGTAGGCCGATCGCGGGTCGGCGTCCACTTCGGGCGATATCTCGTCGACGCGAGGCAGCGGGTGCATGAGGATGGCGTACTTGCGCATCAGCGCCATCGCGTCCTTGTCGATGCGGTACGCGCCCTTTACCGCGTTGTACGCCTCGGGATCGGTGAAGCGCTCCTTTTGGATTCGCGTCATGTAGACGACGTCCGCCTCTGGAAGCACCGCGTTGAGATCCTCGGTCTCGATCCATGGCACGTGGTGCTCGTCGAGGTGAGCTTTCAGGTCCTCGCGCATCGCGACCTGCGGCGGCGCGACGAACCAGACCTTGATGTCCTTGAACTTGCCCAGCAGGTAGGTCAGGGAGCGCACCGTACGGCCGTTGGCGAGGTCGCCGACCATCGCCACGCGCACCCCATCGATGCGGCCGAGCTCGTTCCGCACGGTGTACAGATCGAGCAGCGCCTGCGTCGGATGCTGGCCGGGTCCGTCGCCGGCGTTGATGATCGGGACCGACGCTACAGCGGCGGCGCGCTTGGCCGCTCCCTCTTCGTTGTGGCGCAAGACGATGACGTCGGCGTAGCCGCCGACGATCTGGATCGTGTCTTCAAGGGTCTCGCCCTTGGCCGCGGAGGAGAATTCCCGAGCGTTGTCGGTGCCCATCGTCTCGCCCCCCAGGCGCAGCATCGCCGCCTCGAACGACAGACGGGTTCTGGTCGACGGTTCGTAAAACAATGCCGCCATCACCTGTCCGGCAAGGCGCCCGATGAAGTGGTGGGGCTCGCGCTTGATCTCGTCGGCCCGCGCGAAAAGGTCTTCGAGGATGGAACGAGAGAATTGTTGACTCTCGATTACGTGCTGCAGCCCGGACGTGACGGCCACGAAAAAATCTCCTTCCCGGGCTCTCTGTCCCGGACTTAAAGGCGAGCTCGCGAGAGTTTACCGTAACTTACGCATTCCATGAACAAGCGTCCTGGGCACGTCAACGTCACTGTCGAGACCGGCTACTGCAACTTCTGCGGCCGCACCCGAAACCTGCGGCGCGAGGAGCACCAGCTCGGAACCCTCGTCCGCACGATCATCACCTGCGAGAGCTGTCACCGGACGCTGTCGAGCTCGGTCGGCGTGGCCGTGGTCGCGCCGGAGGTCGTCGAGGCTCCGGCCGAGATCGAGGTCCCCGTCCAGGCCGCAGCTCAGCCCAAGGCCAAGACCCAGGTCAAAGCCAAGGCTCCGGCGAAAGCGCCAGCCAGGCCAAAGACAGCTTCGGTCAAGAAAGCGGCCAGGCCCGGTCGCCAGTCTGCCGCGTCGCCAGCGAAGGCGAAAACTCCCACGAAGCGAGCCACCAACAAAAAGAAGTGATGGCAGCGGCGGTCAAGGTCGCCCGCCTGGAGAAGACCCTCGGCTCGAACAAGGTGCTCCGCGGCATCTCCTTCGAAGCCCACTCGGGAGAGATCTTCGGCCTGCTCGGCCCGAACGGCGCCGGCAAGACCACGACCCTGCGCATCATCTGCACCTTGCTCGCGCCGGACGCCGGATCGGTCGGCGTCCTCAGCTTTGACACCCGGACGGCGCCGCAAGAGGTGCGCCGCCGCGTCGGCGTGGTGACGGCTGAGATCGGGGTTTACCCGCGACTTTCGGCGCGCGAGAACATCGCGTACTTCGCCGAGCTGAGCGGCCTGCTGGATGGTGATCTGGACCGCAGGGTCGATGCGGTCATCGAGCGGCTGGACATGGCGTCATTCGCAAGCCAGCGCGCGGAGAGCCTCTCTTCCGGGCAGAAGCAGAAGGTCGCGATCGCCCGCGCTATCGTCCACGACCCGCCGGTGCTGATGTTCGACGAGCCGACCTCCAACCTCGACGTGCTTGCATCCCGCGAGATTCGCCAGTTCATGGTGGAGTCCAAAGGACGCGGCAAATGCGTGATCTTCTCCACACACGTGCTGCACGACGCGGAGCGCCTGTGTGACCGCGTCACGATCATCCACCAGGGCCGCGTCGTCGCCGATGGCGCAACCGCCGATGTCCGGCGCGGCTACCAGGACCTCGAGGATTCATTTCTCGCCCTGGTCGAGACCGCAAAGTGAGAGATGTCTTCATCGTCCTTCGCAAAGAGCTTCGCGAGATCCTTCGCGACCGGCGCACGTTGACTGCGATCGCTCTCGCCGTCATCGCCACGCCGACCATCCTTTTCGTGATCTCCCAGGTCTCCGTCAAAACCGCCACTCAGACCTACACCATCGGCTACTCGGGACAGATTCCGGCAGGACTCGAGGTGCTCTTCACCGCCACCGGACTCAAGCTGGAACGGGTCGACGATCCCGCCGCGGCGGCCAAGAGTCAGGTGGACATCGGCCTGGCCTTCAGCGCTTCAGGGATCGACGAGTACTACGACCCGACGCGCCAGTCGGCGCAGATCGCCGACATCCGCGTGCAGACCATTCTCGGCCGCTACGACGCCGCCAAGATCGCCGCGACCCTCCAGGAAAAGGGCGTGGACCCATCGATCCTGGATCCGCTTCCGTTACGAAGCCATCCGCTCAGCTCACCCACCCAAGCCGCCAGCAATGCGTTCCTCAGCTTCTTCCTGCCGTACATCCTGATCACGATGAGCCTGACCGGCGGATTGTCCGCGGCACTCGACAGCTCGGCCGGCGAGCGCGAACGAAAAACGCTCGAGAGCCTGCTTCTGACCCCGGCGCCTCGTGGACAGCTCCTGATCGGCAAGATCCTCGCCGTGAGCACGATCAGCCTGCTGGCCGCTGTGGCTTCGATCGGTTCGATGCTCGTCGCCCTGAGCCAGATCTCGTTCGGAAACGGAGGCGGGCAGAACGAGCACATCGCGCTCAGCCCGCTCGCCGCCACGGTGATGCTTTGGCTGGCCGTCCTGCTCGCGGCCTCGTTCAGCTCGGTCACGATCGCTCTGGGAACGCTGGCTCGGAACTTTCGCCAGGGCCAGGCTTACGCGACGCCGCTGTACTTCATCACGATCTTCCCCGCCTCGATCGTGCTGTTCATCCCGGACTTCAACCCCGGCGTCGCCTACTACCTGATCCCCATCCTCAACGCCGTGCTCGTGCTCCGGGACGCCATCGTGCACAACTCAATCGAGTGGACCGCGCTGGCGGTTACCTCGGTGAGCCTGATCCTGACCGGGGCGCTTTGCTTCTATGCGGCGCTGAGGCTCTTCACCCGCGAGGCCCTTTTGGTTCGCTCATAGGTAAGCGCCGGTGCCAAACTGTTGTCGTTAGGGATGCGACGCCGTATGGAGCTGACGGAGCTGCGGAGCCTCGAGCGCCAGAGCATGTACTCGATCTTCCACCCTCTCGACCCCGAGGAGCGTCTGCCTCGCGAGCTGCTCCTCGAGGGCCGGCGCTACAGGACTGTCGGTCGGCCCGAGCTTGCCGGCGCGCTCTGGTTGCCGGCCCTCTGGTTGGTGCTCGCGTCCACGGGGTCGCTGCAAGGGAATGCGCTTCTGCTGCTTGGAGTGGTCGCGGTTCTCTACACGACCTTCTGTGCCTTCGCCTTCCTGCGCAAGTCGAGCTGACCGTGCGGGTCGGCGTATAACCGTGCCATGACAGATGCGGTGATCGTCGCTTACGGTCGGTCGCCGATCGGCCGGGCGCGCAAAGGCTCACTCGTCGACGTCAGACCTGACGACCTCGCGGCGCACGTCGTGACCAAAGTCCTCGACAAGGTTCCCGCGCTCGACCCAACTCAGATTGAAGACCTGATCTGCGGGTGCGGCCTTCCCGGCGGCGAGCAGGGGCACAACATCGGCCGCGTGGTGTCGATCCTGGCGCGCCTGGACGTGCCCGGGGTGACCGTCAACCGGTACTGCTCTTCCTCGCTGATGACGACTCGTATGGCTGCGCACGCCATCGAGGCGGGCGAGGGCGATGTGTTTCTTTCGGTTGGTGTCGAGTGCGTGTCGCGATATGGCAGTGGTTACCCGGACGCCCCCGACACCTACAACCCGAAGCTAGTGCCCGGCAACACCGAGGAATATCCCGATATCTACATCGCGATGGGCCAGACCGCCGAGAACGTGGCCCAGCGGGAGAAGATCAGCCGCGAAGAGCAGGATCGCTTCGCGGTCAAGAGCCAGAACGCAGCCGTCAAGGCGCGCGACGACGGCTTTTTCGATCGCGAGATCATTCCGGTCCCGCTGCCCAATGGCCAGACGTTCACCAAGGACGACGGCCCGCGTCCCGGCACGACGATGGAGGTGCTGGCAACCCTGCAGCCGGCGTTCCGCGAGAACGGCACCGTGACGGCAGGCAACGCGTGCCCGCTGAACGACGGCGCCGCCGCGGTCGTCGTCATGTCGGAGCGCCGAGCCAAAGAGCTCGGCATCAAGCCCATCGCCCGCGTGGTCGCGACCGGACTTTCGGCGCTGGAACCGGAGTTCATGGGCCTCGGCCCGATCGACGCCTCGAGGCAGGCGCTCAAGCGCGCCAGGATGAGCATCGACGACATCGACATCGTCGAGATCAACGAGGCCTTCGCGGCGCAGGTCATCCCCTCGGCGCGCGGCATCGGGGTCGACCCCTTCAGCGAAAAGCTGAACCCGCACGGCGGGGCGATCGCCCTAGGCCACCCCTTCGGCATGACCGGTGCGCGCATCCTCTGCACGCTTCTGAATGGCCTGGAGGAGAACGACCAGACCTTCGGCCTGGAGACGATGTGCGTCGGCGGCGGCCAGGGAATGGCAATGACCCTGGAGCGGCTGAACTAGACCTTTAGACCTTCGACTCCTGAAGCATTCCGTCCAGCACCCGCTCGACAAGCTTGCTGAGGGTCTTGCGCTCCTCCGGCGACAGCGGCGCGAGGATCTCATCCTCCAGGCTCTCTCTCGCCTTGTCCGCGCGCTCCAGGGCGCGCCGGCCGGCGGCGGTGAGCTCGACGATGTGGCGGCGGCGGTCCTGCGGATCGCGGCGGCGGACAGAGAACTGGGCCGCCTCGAGCTCGTTGAGGATCAGGACGACCGTGTTGGCGTCCATGAAAAGTGCGTTTTCGAGCTCCTGCTGTGTCGTCCCGGGGTGGTCCCGGATGTAGCCGAGCGCCATGTAGGGCTTGAGCCGCATGCCGAGGAGCTCGTCCGTCGACCGGCGGTGAAGCGCCTTGGAAAGCTGGGTCACAAGCGAGACGAGCCCCCGATGCGAGCGCCGCTCGTCCGGGGATGCGCCCTGCGCGCGCCCGGCGCTGTCGTTCACGTCCATTAATTCTATCACTGACTATTAATGTTCCCACTCCCGAGATAATCCATGCAATAAGGAGCATGATGATCCTGTTATAGTGATCATCCTAGCTTCGGTTGTTTTGTTCGGGAGGAGCATATGAGTTCGGATTTTCGACGTTGGGCGGCCCTGGTGGTGGTTTGTCTTGGACAGCTGATGATCATGCTCGACGCGACCATCGTCAACGTGGCGCTGCCCTCCATCCAGCTCGACCTCGGCTTCAGCGAGGCAAGTCTGACCTGGGTTGTCAACGCCTACGCGATCGCCTACGGCAGCTTTTTGCTGGTCGCGGGCCGGGTGGGCGACCTCATCGGGCGGCGCAAGGTCTTCATGGCCGGCGTCTTCCTGTTCACGGTCGCTTCGGTTGGCAGCGGCTTCGCCCAGGAGTCATCGCAGTTGATCACCGGCAGGTTCCTCCAGGGCCTCGGCGGCTCCCTGTCGGCTGGCGTGATCCTCGCGATCATCGTCACCGAGTTTCAGAAGCCCGCCGAGCGCGCGAAGGCCATGAGCGTGTTCACGTTCGTCATCGCGGGCGGGGGATCTCTCGGCCTGCTTGCCGGTGGTGCGCTCACCCAGTGGGTGAGCTGGCACTGGATCTTCTTCATCAACCTGCCGATCGGGATCGCGACCCTCGCCCTCGGCGCGTGGCTGATCAAGGAGAACGACGGGCTCGGGCTCGACCAGGGGGTCGACATCGCGGGCGCGATCCTCGTCACGGCGGCCCTGATGGTGGGCGTCTACGGCATCGTGACAGCCGCCGATTTCGGTTGGACCTCGGCGCACACGCTGGTCACGACTGGCGCGGCGGCCGCACTGGTGGCTGCGTTCGTTCTCCTCGAGTCGCGGCTGGCGAACCCGATCATGCCGTTGCGCGTCTTCCGAATTCGATCGCTGACGGGCGCGAGCGCCGCGCGCGGCCTGCTCGTGGCCGGGATGTTCACCAACTTCTTCGTCGGAGTCCTCTATCTGCAGCACATCCGCGGTTTCAGCGCGATCGCCACAGGGCTGGCATTCCTTCCGACGACGCTGGCGATCGGCGTCATGTCGGCCGGCATCTCGGCCAGGCTGATGGCCCGCGTGGGTCCGCGAAATCTGCTCATGGTTGGGTTGGCGACAATCATCGGCGCCCTCCTTGTGCTTTCCACACTCGGGCAGACCTCGAGCTACCTGCCCTGGATGTTCATCGCCTACGCTCTGCTGGGAACCGGCGCGGGGCTGTCGTTCCTGCCCCTGCTGACGATCTCGATGTCCGAGGTGGCGACCTCCGACGCGGGGTTGGCCTCCGGATTCAGCAACGTCGCGATGCAGGTCGGTGGCGCTCTCGGCCTGGCGGCGTTCGGCGCCGTCGTGACCGACCACGCGACCTCTCTCGTTGCTCAGGGCGAGCCGCTGCAGGCCGCCCTGACCTCCGGCTACGACCTTGGGTTCCTGCTCGCGGCGGGCAGCGTTGCGCTCGGCCTGCTTGTCGTGACCACGGCGCTTCGGCCGGCGGCCGCCTGGCGGAGCGCACGCGCCGTCCAGCAGGTGGATGCGGCGGAGGTCGAGGCGGCCTAACGGGCCTCCCGCACGAACCCGACGAGGCGGGCGATGTCCGCCTCGTCGTTCCACCATCCGATGGATGCCCGAAGCCAACCGTCCGGCTGCCCGGCCTCGGTCCGAACCTCGACTCCGGCCGCCAGCAACGACTCTCGGCAGCGCGCGACCAGGCTCGCGGCGCGCTCGATTCCCCAGTCAGGAAGGTCTTCGACAGCCGCCAGCAGGCCCGCCACCATCGCCGGCGCCAGATGGACCAGGGCGAGCCGCCCGGCGTCGGTCCGCGCCGACGCGGCGGAGCTCTGGATCTGCGGCCGCAGTCGCTCCAGCTCGCCGACGTAGAGGGCGCCGGTGGTCTCTGGCCCGCACAGCCACTTCTGGCCCGACACCGTGTACCAGTCGGCGACCGTAGCCTCGACCGGTATCGCACCTACCGATTGCGCTCCATCCACGAGCAGTGGCAGGCCCGTGGCCCGTTTGATCTCCGCGAGGGGAAGGACATGGCCGTCGAGCCACAGCACGTGCGAGAGGGCGATCAGCCGGGTGCGCGGCGTGACCTCCGAGAGGATCGCCGCCAGCGCGTCGCAGGCCGGCCGCTGCATGACGCCGGCCTTCCTGACCGTGGCACCTGACGCGAGCAGAGGCATGAGCAGACCGGGATGCTCGCCGTCGGTGGTCACGACCTCGTCGTCCAGGGTCAGGCGCAGGGCGGTGACCACAAGATTGCAGCCCTCGGTGGTCGAGGTCGACAAGACGATCGTTTCCAACGGGACGTGGAGCAGGGCCGCGATCCGCTCGCGAAGCGCAGTCTCCTTGGCCGCCGCCCCCTCCCAGACCGACATCCCGCCTCGGCCCTGCTCCAGCGCGGCCTTCTCGGCGGACTGCATCGCCTCGAACGTGCGCCTCGACAACGGTCCAACCGACCCCGCGTTCAGGTACGCGCACCGCCCGAGGACGGGAAAGCTGGCCCGCGCTTCAACCGGCGTCATCGCGCCTTCAGGTAGAAGCGGCAAGGCGGCGATTCGGCCGTGGTGTGGAAGTTCCAGTGCCGGCACCAGGCGATGCCATCGAACCTCCTGCAGGAGCCGCACGTGACCTTCGGCGCCTCGACGCGGGCCTTCTTCATGTGATGCTCCGGCCGCTCGCCCGGGAATTCGCCACTCAAAGCTGCGAGCGGACCTCCCAGAGCTCGGGGTAGAACCGTTTGCCGAGCGTGCTGCGCAGGTACTGGGCACCCGTGCTGCCACCCGTCCCGGTCTTGCTTCCGATCTGTCGCTCGACCATGAGCACGTGGCGCGCGCGCCAGTGGGCAAACGTCTCGTCGTGGTTCAGCAACCCTTCGCAGAGGTCGAAGAGGTCGCCGTATCGCTCGCGGTCGCGGAAGATGTCGGTCAACGCCGGTGAGCCGCGGCGTTTCACGAGCCCGCGAAACGCGTCGTCCACCGTGGGCTCCTCGAGGCGCTTACGGAGCCGGCTCATCTCTTCCGCCGTGCCCTCGAGGCGGGCGAGGTACTTCGGGTCTTTGAGCCCCGAGAGAAATTCGATCTCGCGAAACTGCACAGATTGAAATCCGCTCGCCGGCGCGAGCTTGGAGCGAAACGCGAGAAAGTCCTGCGGCGACATCGTCTCGAGGACTTCGATCTGCTCCACGAGCAGCCCCTCGATCACATGGACGCGATGAAGGTGGTGGCGGGCGAAGAAGATGTCGTCGGCGTCGATCCGGCCGCGCGCGGCCTCGAGCTCGAACAAGACGACCTTGAACCAGAGCTCGTAAACCTGGTGGGCGACGATGAAGAGCAGCTCGTCGTGCTCCTCGCTCAGTCCCTGCTGGAGCTGCAGCAGCTCCGGCACCTTGAGATAGCTGCCGTAAGAAAGCTCGCGCCCTTCTTCGCCGAAACGCCTAGTCAAGAGCGTCGCGCCTCAGTGCTTGAAATGGCGTTGGCCGGTCATGACCATCGCGATGCCCGCGTCATCCGCGGCGGCTATCACCTCCGCATCCTTGACCGAACCGCCTGGCTGGATGGCGGCAGTCACGCCGGCGCGGATGCCGGCCTCCAGCCCGTCGGCAAACGGAAAGAAAGCATCCGAGGCCATCACCGAGCCGCGCGATCTGTCGCCGGCCCGCTGCACCGCGAGCTCAACCGCTTCGACGCGCGACATCTGACCCGCTCCCACGCCGACCGCTGAACCTTCCTTGAACAACACGATCGCATTGGACTTGACGTGCTTGACCGCTGTCCATGCCAGGCCGAGCTGTTCCCACTCCGCCTCGGTCGGCGCGCGCCGCGTGACGGTCTTGGCCGTCGCGCGATCAAACCGCGCGCGGTCCCATTCCTGGACCAGCAGCCCGCCCGGCACCGAGCGAACATCGAGGTCAAACAGTCCGTTTCGCGCCGGCTGCGCAACCAGGACGATCATGTTCTTGCGACGCGCAAGGACGTCGTGCGTCTCGTCGAGGATGTCCGGCGCCACGACCATGTGGGTCACGATCTGCACAATCTGTTCCGCCGTGGCCCGATCGAGCGGACGGTTGACCGCGACGACGCCTCCGAAGGCCGCGACCCTGTCACACTCGTACGCCATGCGATAGGCGATCGAGATTTCGTCCGCCACGGCAAGGCCGCACGGGTTCATGTGCTTGATGATCGCGGCCGCCGGCCTTGCATAGTCCATCACCAGCTGGAACGCGGCGGAGGCGTCCTGGAGATTGTTGAATCCGGGAGGGCCGCCTTGCACCTGTCGCGCGCCCCCGATGCCGGCCGCGTCAGGGCCAAGCCGGTAGAAGGCCGCTTTCTGGTGCTCGTTCTCGCCGTACTTAAGAGGTTCGGCGAGCGAGCCGGCAATCGAGATCTCGGGTGGGAATCCGTTGCGCTCGCCGCGCCTCAAGTAGGCCGCGATCCACGCGTCGTAGGCCGAGGTATGGGCGAATGCCTCCGCCGCCAGGCGCCGGCGCGCTTCGAGGTCAAGGGTCGCTTCGTGCAGCGCGCCGAGGATCTCCGAGTAGCGCTGAGGCCGGACGATGACCACGACCGACTCGTGGTTTTTCGCCGCCGCGCGGATCATCGTGGGGCCGCCGATATCGATCTGCTCGATCGCTTCTTCGAATGTGGCGTCGGGCTTATGCACCGTGTCGACGAACGGGTACAGGTTGCAGCACACGAGGTCGATCTGGCGCAGACCGTGCTCGGCGAGCGCGGCGAGATGCTCGGGCTTGTCGCGCCGGGCCAGGATGCCTGCGTGGACCCCAGGGTGAAGCGTCTTGATCCGGCCGTCCATCATCTCGGGGAAACCGGTCAGCTCGCTCACGGGACGGGCATCGAGCGCTGCGTCCTCAATCACCTTGAGCGTGCTCCCGGTCGCGAACAGCTCGTAGCCGAGCCGCTGGAGTCCGCGCGCGAATGCGGCGAGACCCGTCTTGTCGCTAACGGACAGAAGAGCGGTTGGCAAGCCGTGCCTCCATGAGCCGCACAGCCTGCGGCAGGATTCGGTGTTCCGCTTCGCGCACCCTCTCGCGCAGAGTCTGCACCGTGTCGCCGACACGGATCGGGACCGCCTGCTGAAGCAGGATGGGCCCGGCGTCAACGTCTGCGGTCACCAGGTGCACGGTCGCCCCAGTTTCCCGCGCGCCGCTCGCCAGGGCGCGCTCGATGGCGTCCATGCCTCCGGCGAACTGCGGCAGCAGCGACGGGTGCACGTTGATGAGCCGGTTTGCAAAGGCGTCGAGAAAAGGCCTCGTGTGGATGCGGTCGTAGCCCGCGTCGACCACCATCTCGACGCGATGGTCACGGAAGAAATCGCGCATCGCCATGTCCCGAGCCTCCGCTGACTCAAAGGCCTTCTGCGACAGCTCGCCCAGTGGAATGCGTTGCTCACGCGCGTAGGCGGCGCCTCCGCACGACGGTCGGTTCGTGGCGACGGCGACAACGTTGATCCCGTGCTCGACGAGATTGCGTAGGTTGGTTCCCTGACCTGAGACGCAGACTCCGATCTTCAGCTGATCATCACCCGCTCGGGGCCGGTCTGGCGGACGACCTGGCCGACTACCAACGCTCCCGGTGGAACAGCCTCGCGGGCGACGACCAGGATCATGCCCAGCCCCATGTTGAACGTCGCGTACATCTCATCGTCGGCGACGCGACCCCGTTCCCGGATGAGGTCGAAGATCGGCGGGACCGTCCACGCCGCACGGTCCAGGCGCGCGGCGATTCCGTCGGGCAGGCAGCGCGGTAGGTTGCCCAGGATCCCACCACCTGTGATGTGCGCGGCGCCCTTCCAGCGGATGCCGGCCAGGTCGCCCAGATAAGAAACATGCGGCGCCATCAGCTCGTCCGCGAGCACACCGCTCAGAGGCACGTTGGCGAACACCTTGCGCGCGAGCGAGTAACCATTCGTATGCAAGCCGGTCGAGGGCAGCCCGACGAGTAGGTCGCCAGCCTTGATCGGCTCGCGACGTGAACCGGGCTCGACCATGCCGACGATGAAGCCCGCCAGGTCGTAGTCGCCCAGCGCGTAGACGCCGGGCATCTCCGCGGTCTCGCCGCCGAGCAAGGCGCATCCCGCCTCGCCACAGGCCGATGTCATGCCTTCGATCAGCTGCGCGAAAACGTCAGGCTCAAGTTTTCCTGTGGCGAAGTAGTCGAGAAAGAAAATGGGTCGCGCGCGGGCTGTCGCGATGTCGTTGACGCAGTGGTTCACGATGTCGGAGCCGATGACGCGGTGGTTGCCGGTGGCGATCGCCACCTTGATCTTGGTGCCGACGCCGTCGGTGCTGGCCGCGAGGTGTCCACCGCCGGGCAGGGCGTAGAGGCCCGCGAACGGCCCGACGCCGACAGCGACCTCCTTGCCGTGCGTGGCCGCGATCAGCGGCTTGACCCGCTCCAGCACGCGCTCGTAAGCGTCGATGTCGACGCCGGCCGCGGCGTACGACAACCCCTCGCCGCTCACACCTCTCAAATTTTCGCTGGCTGCGGCGACGGGGGTCCGGGTACGTGGTCCGACTTCAGCGGCATCTCGAACTGCATTTTGTCCATCTCGAGCTGCTGCGGGACGGGCACCGGGTACGAGCCGTCGAAGCAGGCGCGGCAGAACTCCTGCGCGGTCCCTCGCCCGATCGCCCGGATCAGGCCTGGGATCGAAAGATAGTGAAGCGAGTCGGCGCCGATCTGGCGACGCACCTCGTCGACCGAGCGGCCGGCCGCGATGAGCTCCTTGGTGGAGCCGATGTCAACCCCCATGAAGCACGGATATCGCATTGGGGGGCTGGAGATACGCATGTGAATCTCGCTCGCCCCGGCAGCGCGAAGCCGCTCGATGATGCGGCGGGAGGTGGTGCCGCGGACGATCGAGTCGTCGACCGCGATCAGCCTCTTTCCTCTGATCGAGCGCGGTAGAGCGTTGAGCTTGAGCATCACGCCGGCCTCGCGGAGCGACTGGTCCGGCTGGATGAATGTCCGGTTGATGTAGCGGCTCTTCATCAAGGCCTCGCGGAAGGGAATGCCGGCCGCTTCCGCGTAGCCAATCGCCGCCGGAGTGCCCGAGTCGGGAAACGCGACCACCATATCGGCGTCGACTGGCGCTTCCTGAGCCAGCTCGTGGCCCATCCGAATGCGCGCGTCCTCCAGCTCGCAGTTCTTGAGGATGGAGTCGGGCCGTGCGAAGTAGATGAACTCGAAGACGCACATCGCGTGCTTGTTGGATGCCTGGAAGCTGACGCTGTGCACCCCGTGCTCGTCCATGATCACCATCTCGCCGGGTTGCACCTCGCGCACGAAGTTCGCGTGCACGGTGTCCAGCGCGCAGGTCTCGGACGCGATCACGTGCGCGGGCTGTCCTGCCAGCGGAATGTAGCCGATGCACAGCGGCCGGAACCCAAACGGGTCGCGGAGCGCGATGAGCTGGCGAGGCGTGATGATGCCGCACGAGTAGGCCCCGACGACGCGCGCGAAAGTCCTGCGGATGACCTCTTCCCAGGTCCGGCCGTGCGTGTTCTCGATGAGCCGCGCCATCACCTCGGTGTCGAGAGCTGTCTCGAAGACGACCCCCTGGTCTTCCAGCTGCGTGCGCAGCGATTCGGCGTTCAGCAGGTTGCCGTTGTGCGCGATGGCGCCCGGTCCGAGGCTGGGGTGATGAAACGGAAGTGGGTGCGCGTTCTCGGCCCGGCTCGATCCAGTCGTCGAGTAGCGCGTGTGGCCAAGCGCGAGGATCGACCCCTCGCCCAAGTCCTTGATCTGCGCAGGGGAGAAAACCTGCGCGACCAGGCCCATGTCGCGCTGCACGCGGATCGACGAACCGTCGGACACCGCGATGCCGGCCGACTCCTGGCCGCGATGCTGCAGCGAGAACAGCCCGAAGTAGGTGAGGTTGGCGACGTCGACGCCTTGCGTGGCGCAGATCCCAAAAACTCCACACATCGCTAGACGGCCACCATCGATTCCCAGGCAGCGCGCAGCTCGGCGAGCGAAACCTTGAGCTGGCCTTCGAATTCGATCGAGTCTCCGCCGGCCAGGCCTAGCAGCGACAGCTCGACATTGTGGCGTCGCGCGAGGGATTGCATCTCCGGCATCGCGCGGGACGCGGCGCTGACGATGAAGCGGCTCGGCGATTCCGCAAAGAACGCGGCGTCCAGGCGCAGCGGCGGCTCGGGTCTCACCGCCGGGCAACGGACGCCGATGCCGCCCAGCAAGCAGCACTCCGCCAGGCCGACGAGCATGCCGCCCTCGGCGCAGTCATGCGCCGAGTGCAGGTAGCCGCTCTGCGCGGCAGCGAGGATCAACCTGTGCACAGCCTTCTCTCGCATCAGGTCGAGGGCGGGAGGCCGGCCGGCGACGTGCCCGTGCTCGACCTTCAGGTATTCGCTCCCGCCGAGGTCGTTGTGGGTCGAGCCGATCATGAGCACGAAGTCGCCCTCCACGCGAAGCCCCGCCCCCAGGCGTTTCTCGTAGTCGTCGATCACGCCGACCATCCCGATCACAGGCGTGGGGTAGATCGCGGACTCGCCGTTGCTGTCGTTGTAGAGGCTGACGTTGCCGCTGACGACAGGCAGATCCAGCAACCGGCACGCATGCGCGAGGCCCGCGACCGCCTCCTCGAGCTCCCAATACACCTCGGGCCGGTCGGGATTGGCGAAGTTCAGACAGTCGGTCACCGCAAGAGGGCGCGCGCCCGTGGCCACGATGTTGCGCGCCGCCTCCGCGACGGCCAGCTGAGCGCCGAGGTGAGGGTCGAGGTGGCAATAGCGCGCGTTGCAGTCGGTGGTCATCGCAAGGCCCAGACGAGTCCCCTTGACGCGCAGCATCGCGGCGTCGCCGCCGGGTGCGATCACGGTCGAGTCACCGACCATGTGGTCGTAGCGCCGAAACACGCCGCGGCGGCTGGTCAGGTTGGGGCTGGCCAGCAGGCGCAGCAGCGAAGCGCCTGGATCGGCCGGCGGGGGCAGGGCGTCGAGGTCGAGCCCGTACGGCGGCTCGGGCGCGAAGCCGACGAGGCGCCGCATCGGCGCGCCGTCGGTCAGGAGCTTGACCGGCAGACGCGCAACCTCGTCGCGACCGTCGAACACTGTGAGCAGCCCGTCACCCGTGACCTCGCCGATCGCGGCGGAGGTAAGGTCCCACGCTTCGAAGATGCTCTCGACCTCACGCTCGCGGCCGCGTTGCACGACCACGAGCATCCGTTCCTGCGATTCCGACAGCATCACGTCATAGGGCGTCATGCCTCGTTCACGCCGCGGCACTCGCGCGACGTCGATACGGGCGCCGGCCCCGTCGACGCGGCCCGCGCATTCCGCCACGGCGGATGTCAGCCCGGCCGCGCCCAGGTCCTGGATCGCGATCACGGCGTCGGTGTGCGACAGATCCATGCACGCCTCAAGGAGGCATTTCTCGAGAAACGGATTGCCCACCTGCACCGCCGGCCTGCGCTCAGAGCTGCGCTCGTCGAGCTCGAGCGAGGCGAACGACGCGCCGTGGATGCCGTCGCGACCAGTGTCGGCACCGACCAGAACAAGGCTGTTGCCCGTACCCTCGGCGCGAGCGCGCATGAGCTGGTCCGTGCGCACCAGGCCGACGCACATCGCGTTCACCAACGGGTTGTTCGCGTAGCACTCCTCGAAGTAGACCTCGCCGCCGACAGTTGGAATTCCAATGCAGTTGCCGTAACCGCCGATACCGGCGACCACTCCTTCGAAGTGGCGGCTGGAGGCGGGCATCGGGCCGAAACGCAGCGAGTTCAGGAGCGCGATCGGGCGCGCGCCCATCGCGATCACGTCGCGGATGATGCCGCCGACGCCGGTGGCCGCCCCCTGGTAGGGCTCTATCGCGGAGGGGTGGTTGTGCGACTCGACCTTGAAGACCGCGGCCCAGCCGTCGCCGATCTCGACCGCTCCGGCGTTCTCGCCGGGGCCCTGGACCACACCCGGTCCGGACGACGGCAGACGGCGCAGCAGCGCCTTGGAGCTCTTGTACGAGCAATGCTCTGACCAGAGGACGCCGAGCATGCCCAGCTCCACCTCGTTGGGGGCTCGCTTCAGCTGCTCGAGGATCGCCCGGTACTCGTCTGGGGTGAGCGCAACCTCCCTGAGCCTGCGCTCGTCCACGGACTTGATACTCAAGACACCAGCACCTTCATCGCGCTTTCCGCGACCGAACGAAACAGCTTGAGCCCATCGGTGCCCCCGAGCTCGGCTTCGGAGCAGCGCTCAGGGTGCGGCATCATGCCGAGCACGTTGCCGCGCGCATTGACGATGCCGGCGATGTTGTGCAGAGACCCGTTTGGGTTTGCATTCGGGACGACTCGACCGTTGGCGTCGCAGTATCGGAAAACCACCTGACCCCGCTGCTCCAAGCGCGAAAGTGTCGCAGGATCCGCGAAGTAGCTGCCCTCACCGTGAGCGATGGGGACGCGCAACACCTCGCGCTCCTCGCATTGCGACGTGAAGGCGAGGTCTGTGCGTTCGACGGCGAGGTTGGTCCACTCGCAACGAAACTCGAGCGACGCGTTGCGGATCAAAGCCCCGGGCAGCAGGCCGGCTTCACACAGGACCTGGAAGCCGTTGCAGATTCCCCAGACCAGGCCACCCCTGTCGGCGAACTCGCCGACCTTCTCCATCACAGGCGCAAATCTCGCGATCGCGCCGGTGCGCAGGTAGTCGCCATACGCAAAGCCGCCGGGCAGGATGATGCAGTCGCAGCCCTTGAGGTCGGCATCCTTGTGCCACAGATAGGTCAGCTCCTGACCCAGTACCTGGTCGATCACCCATCCGCAATCGCGGTCCGACCACGTGCCGGGGAAGACGACGACTCCAAATTTCACAACGCTCTCCACCCCGAGCATCGTCGGGGGGTCTCCACGAAATCGCAGATTTCGTGGGGTGCGAAGGCAACGACTACGAACTTCAACGGCGCTTGTGCTCCGGCTCGATGTCGAAGCGGAAGTCTTCGATCACGTGGTTCGCGAGCAGCTGCCGGCACATCGCCTCGACACGCTCTCGCGCCTCGTGCTCGCTCGAAGTGTCCAGGTTGACCTCGATGTACTTGCCGATCCGCACCGCAGAAACCTCGCGAAAGCCAAGCGACGCGAGGCCTTGCTTGACCGTCAGTCCCTGAGGGTCGTTGACCAAAGGCTTGGGGGTAACGATCACGCGCGCGATCACGGCAGGAGACCTCGGCGAGAGATTCGGTGCACAGGTGGTCCAGATGCTAGGCGCGGCCGAGCACGGGAGCGAGCGCACACCTTCCGGGGTCCCCGCGCCGTGGTTGCGCGGGGGTGATGAGGAGCGGATACCTGCTGGGGTCCCCATGCCGGAGGCATGGGGGCAGTGGGCCGCATGGGCGCCGAAGATCCGTCGAGGGCCTCCAGCCGGGATCGCGAGATCAGGTTTCGTTCCTCGGCTTGCGCGGGAAGAGGGGCTTGCCCACGAGGCGCTGGTAGGCGGTGAGGTAGCGCAGGCGGGTCTGCGCGACGACGTCCTCTGGAAGCTTTGGCGGGTCGGACTCCTTATCCCAGCCCGAACGGCTCAGCCAGTCGCGCACGAACTGCTTGTCATAAGAATCGGGCGAGGTGCCGACCTGGTATGTCGCCGTATCCCAGTAGCGCGAGCTGTCGGGGGTGAGTACCTCGTCGATGAGGATGACCTGGTCTCCGATCTGGCCGAACTCGAATTTCGTATCGGCCAGGATCAGACCGCGACGCGCGGAAAACTCGGACGCGTACTTATAGAGCTCGAGGCTGGCGTCGCGAAGCTTATTGGCGAGCTCCTCGCCGAGCTCCTTCTGCATGTGCTCGAGCCTGACGTTCTCGTCATGGCCCGTCTCGGCCTTGGTCGCGGGCGAAAAGATGGGATAGGCGAGCTTTTCGCTCTGTCGCAAACCCGGCGGCATCTTCTCGCCGGCCAGGGTTTGCGATTCTTCGTACTCCTTCCACGCACTGCCGGCGAGGTAGCCGCGGACCACGCACTCGAAATCGATGCGCTTGGCCTTGCGCACGACCATGAACCGGCCCGCGAGCTCCTCTCGAAAGTTCTTTAGAACGGCGGGCAGGTCGGGGACCATCCCCGAGATCAGGTGGTTGGGCTGGAAGGTGTCGGTCTGCGAGAACCAGAATATGGACAGCTGGGTAAGGACCTTGCCGCGGTCGGGAATGCCGTTCGGCAGCACATGGTCAAACGCCGAGATTCGGTCGGTGGCGACCATCAACAGCTCGTCCTTGCTGAGCTCGTAAGTGTCGCGAACCTTGCCACGGGCGAAGAGCTTGAGAGGCAGCTCGGTGTCCGTCAACGGGGGTCCGGCGATCATGTGGCGGATACTCCCAGACCCAGGCGCTCGAACGCGAGGTCGGTGTGCTCGAGGCCCGACCAGGCGTCGAAGACCTTAGCCATCCGCGAGCCAATGCGCTTCATGACCTCGTCATTCTTCTCCAGCAAGGCACGGAAACCAGGACCGGTGCCGTCCATGGCTTCCATCGCAGCTTTCTGCACGACGAGGTATGCGTCCTCGCGCGACATTCCGCTCTCGACGAGGGCCAGCAGGACCCTTTGCGAAAAGACGACCCCGCCGGCGAACTGCAGGTTCGCGAGCATGCGCTCGGGCCGCACCTCGAGCCCGCGCAAGACCTTGTTCATCTCGATGGTCATGTAGTCAACCGTCGCGCACGCGTCGGGAAAGATGATCCGCTCCGCCGACGAGTGGCTGATGTCGCGCTCGTGCCACAACGCCGTGTTCTCGAGCGCCGTCACCAGGTTGCCACGGACGACTCGCGCCAGGCCGCACACGCGCTCAGTCAACACGGGGTTTCGCTTGTGCGGCATGGCGGAGCTTCCCTTCTGCTCTTTGCCAAAAGGCTCGAAGGCCTCGCTGATCTCGCTGCGCTGCAGGTGTCTGATCTCGGTCGCGATGCGCTCCAGCGTCCCGGCGGTGATGGCGAGTGCGGACATGAAGCCCGAATGACGGTCGCGCGCGACGACCTGCGTCGACACGACGTCCACCTTCAGCCCAAGCTGCCCGCAGACATGCTCCTCGACTTTCGGATCGATGGTTGCGTGCGTTCCTACCGCGCCGCTGACGCGCCCGACCGCTGCCTCGTCTGCCGCGTTCTTGAGCCGCTCGATCGACCGGTCGAGCTCCGCCACCCAACCCGCGACCTTGAACCCAAAAGTGATCGGCTCGGCGACGATGCCGTGTGTCCGGCCGGCCATCAACGTCCGGCGGTGGCGGATCGCCAGGTCGGCCGCGGCCTCGCGCAGCTTCGCGAGCTCGTGGCCGATGAGCTGAGCCGACTCGACCATCTGGACGGCCATCGCGGTGTCGTTCAGGTCCTGGCTCGTCATGCCGAGGTGGACGTAACGCGCCTCGGGCTGGCCGATCGACTCGTTGAGGACGGTGAGGAACGCGATCACGTCGTGGCCGACGCGTGACTCGACCTCCGCGATCTTCGTCGCGTCGAAAGTGCCCTTGCGAATCTTCGGCAAGGCGGTTTCCGGGATACGGCCGAGCGAAGCCCACCCCTCGCACGCCAGGATCTCGATCCGCAACCAGAGCTCGAACTTGTGCTGGTCAGACCAGACCGCTCGCATGGCGGGCGGCGAGTATCGCTCGATCAAGAAGGGCGATTCCCAGTCAATGGTTGGGGTCCGCTGGAATTATATCGGCCACCGGCTAGTCAAGATCTTGTTATCCGCCTTTCCTCAGGCCCAAGATTTGGTGGCCATCGGGTCCCGGCGGGTCCCTTTAAGCGGCTGGCTTGATAATCGAGGGCGGCTCATGCCCTCCCTACGTAACTTCGTTCGATGGCCGCCCGTTTGAAGCGACAAAGGCGGAACGGCCGGTGAGCGACCCGTCCCGCGACGAGGAGCGCGACCTCGTCGAGCGTGCCAAACGGGATCCACGCCAGTTTGGGGCGCTCTACGACCGGCACTTTCAGCAGATTTACAGGTTCGTGTATTCAAGAGTGAGGGAACAAACCGCGGCCGAGGACGTCACTTCGGAAGTCTTCATGAAGGCTCTGAAGGCCATGCCCCGTTATCAAGACACGGGGCGGCCGTTTGCTGCCTGGCTTTACCAGATCGCGGTCAACGCGATCGCCGACCGCTACCGGACCTTGCGCCCGGCCCAGACGCTGGACGACTTTCACGACCTGTCGGTCGCTGGGCCGGCGCTCGACGACCTGGCAGCGCACCGTGACGAGCTGCGCCGGATCTGGGCGCTGGTCGAGTCGCTGCCCCACCAGCAGCGAACCGCGCTGGTGCTCAAGTTCCAGGAGGACATGAAGATCGAGGACATCGCGGTGACGATGGGCAAGTCGGCGGGCGCCGTCAAGCTCCTGATCCACCGTGGCGTGACTCGCCTGCGAGATGAGGCGTCCAGCTTGAGGCCGGTCGAATGAACGCGTTCCACGACCCCGAGCTGGACGACGTCCTGCAGGACGACGAGCTGCGGCACGTCGCCGCCCTTTTGAAGTCGGCCTCGACACCCGAGCCGCCGCTCGACGAGGCCTTCCGAACGGGGCTGCGCCGGCAGCTGATGAACGAAGCGTGGTCGATGACAGAAGGCCGCGGTGCATGGTGGCGCCGCGCGTTCGCGCCTCCGGGCCTGGCGTGGGCTGGTGCCGCGGCCGGCGTGCTGCTCATCGCGTCACTGGTCGTCTGGCAGGGCTTGCAGCCGTCGGGCGGCCTCGACACGGTCGTCATCCACGGCAACGTGGACGGCAACCGCAGCGTCGCTCTTCAGCAGCCCATCCTGGTCTCGTTCAACCAGCCGATGGACCACGCGTCGACCGAGCACGCGGTGCAGATCACGCCCGCTACGACGGTGACCTTCTCATGGGCATCGAATACGCTCGCAGTGCAGCCCGCAAGCGGCAACCTCGCACCCAACACGCAGTATCAGGTGACGATTGGGCCAGAGGCGAGGACCGCCAGCGGCAAGAAGGTGGCCGCACCGCAGACCATCACGTTCGTCACGCAGCCACCCGCGCCGGCCGCGCCAGCGCCGACTCCGCGCGCGACGCCTTCGAACGCGCTCGGCGAGAAGCAGCTCGCTGTCCTGGCCGGAGCGACCGCGCTGAAGGGCCAGTGGTCAGCCGACTCTTCGACTCTATATGTCATCGACGGAACCGGCGCGCTCAAGGTCGTGCCGGCGAACGGCGCCGGCGTCACAGTGATCGCCGCCGACGGCGTGACCTCGCTGGCGATCTCGCCGGCCGGTGACCGCCTCGCCTACATCCGCAGCGACAAGATCGAGGTGCTGACCTTTGCCTCAGGACAGACGCAGGAGCTCGCTCCCAACCCGGCGCCAAGCCTCGTCGGATGGGCCAAGGACAAGCTGCTGTGGGCCGCCGCGGACGGAATCGACACGCACGCCGCCGACGAGTCCACTCAGCAGCTCGGTCAGCTGCCAACGGTCGGTGCAGCGGCGTGGGTCTCGATCGCGCCCGACGGCTCGCACGCCATCTACACCCAGGACGGCAAGCTCTTCGTGCTCGACCTGGGCAGCGGCAAGAGCGCGCAGCTTGGTCAGGCCAACGCATCGTTCGCCGGGTGGGCGCCGACCGGCCATCTGCTGATGTATTCGAACGCGGACGATCTGATCGTGGCGGACGCGCGGGGCACGACGCAGGCGACCCTGCCGCCTGGGGACGCAAGCTGGTCGTCGCAGGACGCGATCCTCCTCGGCGGCAATACCAACCTCTACCAGGTGCGCCCGGACGCGACGAACCTCACCAAGCTGGCGAGCGGCACGTACCACACGCCGCTTTGGGCGCCGAACGGCACCTCGTTTGCCTTCCTGCGCGGGGGCGCCCTCTGGTTGGGCACCGCGCCCGCGCTGCCTCCCCAGCCGACCGCGCTCGACGAGGCGGCCACCGTGGTCAAGTCCTTCATGGATGCGCGCGTAAGCGGCGCATCGGACCTGGCGAACACGTTCCTCGACGACAACGGCAAGAAGGCGTACGCAGGCGGCGCGCTGACGCTCATCGTCAACGGCGACCCCAAGCTTTCGCGCTCCTACGTCCTCACCCAAGAGGTCGTGGGCACCGACCCGGACACGGTCCGTTTCGTGGTCCGCCTCGTTCTCACGCGCGGCAGGATCGACGTGAGCGACCAGGAAGAAAACCTGACATTGGTTCGTGACGCGACGACGAGGCAGTTCGTCATCGACCAGGCGACCGCCGGCGCGCACCACGAGCTCGGCAAGGGTGCCGAAGTCGTCAGCGTCGACATCCAGCCGGACACGGTCGAGGTCACGTTCGACAGCGACCTCGATCCCGGAACGGTCAACGACGGGGTGATGATCGTCGATTCGAAGGGCAAGCAGCTCGACGCGACGGTCTCCTACGCCAACCGAACCGTGACTCTGAGCGGCCTGAACCTCAAGGAAGGGTCGCAGTACCGGATCGTCGTGTTGACGAAGGTGCGCGACATCCTCGGCCAGAACATCGCGACGCAGTACGGCCTTGACATGTTGGGGCCGTCGACCAAGAAGCACGGCAACAACAGAAACGCCACGACGCCTTCGCCGTCGCCGAGCGCTCTCCCGGCGGCTTAGGGAAGCTCCAGCGCGTGGGCCGCGCGGCATAGCGCGGTCACCGATCCCGAGTGGACGATCTGTCCTTCGAGCGCGGCTTGCAGCGCGTCGGTGAAGGGAAGCCGCAACACCTCCATGTCCTGCTCGTAGGTCTCGGGATTACGAGCCGATTCGGTGAGCCCCTCCGCCAGGAAAAGATGCGCCCGACCGGTAAGAAACGCCGCGCCGCGCACGACACCTAGCGAGCGGTAACGAGTGGCGACCAGACCGGTCTCCTCGGCGAGCTCCCGGCGCGCGCATTCCGCCGGGTCCTCGCCCTCATCGAACGTCCCGGCGGGCACCTCCCATGACGAGATGTCCCACGCATGACGCCACTGGCGGACGAGCACGGTATCGCCGTTGTCGAAATATGGAACGACGAACGCCGAGTCCGGATTCTCGACGACCGTGTACGTCGCCCCCGCGCCGTCGGGGAATGAGATCACGTCGTCCCGCAACACGAAGCTTCCTGACGTGCCTCGCGTCGTCGTGCCGGTGACCGCAAATGGCCGGCCGCTCTTCGGATGTCCGAGCCTGGCTATCGGCGCACCATGGACGCGACGGCCGCGGCCGCGGCCGCGACGTGTCGTGGATCCGGCCCGTAGTCGAAGGGCGACTGATCTGCGGCGAGCTTTTGCGCCTGCTCGACCAGCTGGGGATGATCCTCGATGAATCGGGTGCTCAGGTTGCCGGCGCGAAAGTCGGGGTTGTCGAGGATCGCTCGGTGGAACGGGATCGTCGTCGCGGGCCCGACGACGACGAACTCGCGCAAGGCGCGACCGGCGCGCGCGATCGCCTCGGCGCGATCGGTGCCGTGGACGATGAGCTTGGCGACGAGCGAGTCATAGTTCGGCGGCACGTCGGAGCCCGGCCCGAAGCCGGAGTCGACACGCACCCCAGGCCCCGCCGGCGCGACCCACCGCGAGATCCGCTTGGGGTTGGGGATGAACTTGCGCAAAGGGTCTTCGGCGTTGATGCGCATCTCGATGGCGTGGCCTCTCCATTCGACATCGCCTTGCGTGAAGCTCAGCTCCAGCCCGGCGGCGACGCGGACCTGCTCCTTCACCAGGTCGATTCCCGTCACCGCCTCGGTGATCGGATGCTCGACCTGCAGGCGCGCGTTCACCTCGAGGAAATAGAAATTGCCATCGCTGAAGATGAACTCCACGGTGCCGGCGTTGACGTAGCCTGCCGCGCGGGCGGCCCGGATCGCCGCGTCGCCCATCGCCGCGCGAATCTCCGGCGTGAGGGCAGGCGAGGGCGTCTCTTCCATGATTTTCTGATGGCGACGCTGGATCGAGCACTCGCGCTCGCCGAGGTGCACCGCGTGGCCGTGGCTGTCGCAGATGACCTGGATCTCGATGTGGCGAGGATTCCGCACGTATCGCTCGAGATACACAGTGGCGTCGCCGAACGCCGAGCGCGCTGCTTGCGCCGTGCTCTCGATCGCTGCTGCGAGCTGGGCTTCCGACTCGACGACCTTCATCCCGATCCCCCCGCCGCCGCCCGACGGTTTGAGCATCACCGGGAAGCCGATCTTGCGGGCTTCCTCGAGCGCGTTGGCGGGGTCGACCGCCCCGCTGCCCGGCGTGACCGGCACCCCGCTCATGGCCGCCAGCCGACGCGCGGCCAGCTTGGAACCGAGCGCCCGCATGGCAGACGCCGGCGGGCCGATGAACTTGATCCCCGCCGCGTCGCACGCATCAGGAAACGCGGGCTTCTCGGCGAGGAAGCCGTAGCCGGGGTGGATCGCGTCGGCGCCGCAGTCGTGCGCCGTCTTGACGATCCGGTCGAGCTGCAGGTAGGACTCGGTCGCCGCCGCTCCGCCGATGTGATGCGCCTCGTCCGCGTAGCGGACATGGATCGCGGTGCGGTCGGCGTCCGAATAGACCGCCGCGGTCGCGATGCCGAGCTCGCGACACGCGCGCATGACCCGGATCGCGATCTCGCCGCGATTCGCGACGAGGACTTTGCGGAAGAGCTTCTTTTTCAACCGATCGCGAGCAGAGGCTGGTTCGGAGTGACCACCTGGCCTTCCTTCACGTAGACCGCGCTCACCTTGCCGGCGACGGTGGTGACGATGTCGTTCTGCATCTTCATCGCCTCGAGCACGGCGACCACGTCGCCGAGCTTCACGTCGTCGCCGGACTTGACCGGGATCTTGACGATGAGTCCCTGCATGGGGGCGAGGACGGTGCCTTCGGTGATCTTCGGCGGCGCCGGGGCCGCGTTTCCCGCTGGAGAGGGCGTGGCGTTGGAGGCGACGACGGACAGCCCCGCGCCGCTCACCCTGACCTTGAACACCTCGCCCTCGACCTCGACGTCGAACTCCGCCGACTGACCGCCCACGGGCGCCGCCACGGGCTCGGGTGCAGGCGAGGGTGCAGCCGCATCCGCTGGCTCCGGCGCCGGTGGCGGAGCGGGTCTGTCGCCATCCTTGCTTTGTGGTTGGGGGCCGCGCATGTAGTCGGCCGCGAGGCCGGGGAACATCAGCTCGATCAGGACCGCGTCGTCGGTCGGCTCGTGGTTGGCCTTCTTGACCAGCTGCCGCGCCGCCTCGACCTGCGGCTCGAGCAGGTCGGCGGGGCGGATCGTGATGGGTTCCTCGCGGCCCAGGACGAGGCGGCGCAGCTCGTGGTCCGCGGGTACGGGCGGACGTCCGTAAAGACCCTGCAGGTAGTCCTTCAGCTCCTGGGTCACCGTCGCGTAGCGATCGCCGCCGATGACGTTGTAGACGGCCTGCGTGGCGATCATCTGACGGATCGGCGCGACCAGCGGCGGATAGCCGAGGTCCTTGCGCACGCGGTTCGCCTCGTCGAGGACCTCGGCCACGCGTCCCATCGCGTTGTGCCCGTTGAGCTGGTGGTGGATGTCCTCGAGCATGAAACCGGGCATGTGGTAGCGCAGGATGCTGGCGTCGACCCGGTCCGCGAGAGGGCTCAGGTGCTCGATGTGCCGGAGCTTCAACTCCTCGACCTCGTGTTGAACTTCCCACATCTTGTCGAGGTCGAGCCCGGTGTCGTACTCGCCGCCTTCGAGAGCCGCGATCACGCTTTCCGCCGCGGGTTGCGAGACGCCCCACGCCAGCGGCGACATGGCGACATCGAGCACATCCGCTCCTGCTTCGACCGCCGCCATGTACGCCATCGGCGCCATCCCGCTCGAGCAGTGCGAATGAATGTCGATCGGGACTTTGACCATCTGCTTGAGCGTGGTCACCAGCTCCCACGTCGCCTGGGGGCTGAGCAGCCCTGAGGTGTCCTTGATGACGATCTCGTGGCAGCCCATGTTGACGAGGCCTTTCGCAAGCGAACCCCACAGCTCGAGGTTGTGCGCGGGCGAGATCGCGTAGCTGAGCGCGCCCTGCACCCTCCTCTTCGCCTTCAGCGCGGCCGCGATCGACGCCTCCATGTTGCGCAGGTCGTTGAGTGGATCAAAAACGCGGAAGACATCGACACCGCATTTCGCGGCGTGCTTGATGAACAGCTCCACCACGTCGTCGGCGAAGTTGCGCTTCGAGACGAGATTCTGGCCGCGGATGAGCGCCTGGATGGGCGTGTTCGGCGTCACCTTGTTGAGGTTGCGCAGGTACTCCCACGGGTCTTGATGGATGCGCAGCTGGGTTTCAAATGTGGCGCCCCCGAACGCCTCCATCGCGGCAAAGCCGATGGAGTCCATCTTGGCCGCGATCGGAAGGATCTCCTCGGTTCTCAGGTAGCCGCCTAGCAGCGACTGCTGCGCGTCGCGAAAGGTCGTGTCGACGAGCCGGACCCGGGCTTTCTTTTTCGCCACTAGGTCGCTAGCGCGGCGCGTTTCTCGCCGTGGCGCTGCTCTACGTCAACGTCGTGCAGCCCGATGATCCTCGCCGCCAGCCAGGCGGCGTTCTTCGCGCCCGCCTCGCCGATCGCGACCGTGGCGACCGGCACACCGGCCGGCATCTGCACGATCGAGTAGAGCGAGTCGACGCCCTGCAAGTGTTGCGTCGGCACCGGGACGCCGATCACCGGCAGGTCGGTCCACGCCGCGACCACGCCCGGAAGGTGGGCTGCTCCGCCGGCCGCAGCGATGACGACCTTGAGACCCCGCGCACGCGCGGTGGTGGCCCACTCCATCACGCCGCGAGGATTGCGATGGGCCGAGCACACCTTCAGCTCGTGCGTCAAACCGAGATCGTCCAGAACTTTGACGCAGGACTCCATGAGCGGGAGATCCGACTTGGAGCCGAGGATGACGCCGACGACTGGCTGCAACTACTCGGCCTCCTGAGCGATATCCGACCTGAAGAAAGCCCCTTCGAATCGTACCTGCCGTGCCCCGGCGAGGGCGACGTCACGGGCTTGCGCGACAGTCTCCCCCAATGCGACGGAGGTTACGACCCGGCCGCCATCGGTGACGAGTCCGATCCCTGGCTCATACCGCGTGCCGGCGTGGAAGATCAGGGCACCGGGTGGCATCTCCGTCAGCCCGCCGATGCGGTGACCGAGTGTCATCGCGACATCGTCGGGATAGTGGCCCGACGCGACAACGACGCCGACGCACGCGCGTGGGCTCCAGCGCAGGTCGGGATGCGCCGCAAGACCGCCTTTGGCCGCCGCCAGAGCCATGGCCACAAAGTCGCTCTCCAGCCTGGGCAGGACCACCTGGGCTTCTGGATCGCCAAAACGCGCGTTGAACTCGAGAGCGCGGACACCATGTTCGGTGAGCATCAGGCCGGCGTAGAGCACACCGCGAAACTCATCGCCGGAGCCGGCGAGCTCCTGGACAGCGGGACGCATAACGCAGTCGACGACCTCCTTGACGAGCGCGTCATCGACACCTTTCGGCGGCGAGTACGCACCCATGCCGCCCGTGTTCGCACCCTTGTCGCCCTCCCGCACTCGTTTGTAGTCGCGTGCCGGCGCGAGGGGGATGACGTCGGCGCCGTCGGTCACGGCAAGAAGCGAAAGCTCAGGGCCTTCGAGCCGCTCCTCGACCACGATCTTCTTGCCGCTGCGGCCGAAGCGCTCTTGGACCAGCATCGCTTCGATCGCGCCGTCGGATTGCTCGATGTCCGCGCAAACGATCACGCCTTTGCCACGAGCCAGGCCGTCTGCCTTGACCGCGACGCGTCCGCCGCGCTCGCGGGCCCAGGCTTTCGCAGGCGCAGGCTGGGTAAAGACTTCGAAGTCCGCGGTCGGGATGCCGGCGCGCTTCATCAACGCCTTCGCAAAGGACTTGCTGGACTCGATGCGGCCCGCGCCGCGGTCAGGCCCGAACACATTGAAGCCGGCATGGCGAAGGGCATCGCCGACGCCGGCGTCGACAGCCGCCTCGGGACCGAGCACGATGAGGCCGAGCCGTTCGCGCTTGGCGAAATCGACAATCCTCACGACGTCCGCGGCGCCGATCGGAATATTGCGCGCCATGCCACCGGTGCCTCCGTTGCCGGGCGCGCAGTACACGCGCTCCACGAGCTCCGATTGGACGCACTTCCAGACAAGCGCATGCTCCCGCGCTCCGGAGCCCACGACCAGGACCTTCAAGCCGCGGTCTTCAAATCACGGATAGTCCCGACTATCGGGTAGGAGGGTCGACCGCAACATCCCTTAGTCCGGACTATCCGAGATCGGAGCGCATCGTCTACTCCCACTCGATGGTCCCGGGCGGTTTCGACGTGATGTCGAACACGACCCGGTTCACGCCCTCGACCTCGTTGACGATCCGGTTGCTGATGCGAGCCAGCACCTCATAAGGGACCCGAGCCCAGTCTGCCGTCATCGCGTCCTCGCTCGTCACGACGCGCACCGCCACGACGTTCGCGTACGTCCTGTAGTCGCCCATCACACCGACGGTCTCAAGCGGCGTGAGCACCGCGAACGATTGCCACACCTGCCGGTAGAGGCCGTTGCGCTTGATCTCGTCGACCACCACCCAGTCCGCGTCGCGGAGGATCTCCAGCCGCTCGGTGGTGACCTCGCCGAGACAGCGGATCGACAACCCGGGCCCGGGGAACGGCTGCCGGTACACCATCTCCTCCGGCATGCCGAGCTCCAGCCCCACGGCCCGCACCTCGTCCTTGAAGAGGTAGCGCAGCGGCTCGATGAGCTGAAAGCGAAGTCCGGGCGGCAGGCCGCCGACGTTGTGGTGCGTCTTGATCTTCGAGGCGGTGGCCGCGACGTCGGGTGCGGTCGACTCGATGACGTCCGGGTAGAGGGTCCCTTGCGCCAAGAAGTCGATCCGGCCGAGGCTGGTCGCCTCAGCCTCGAAGACCGAGATGAACTCCCGGCCCACGATGCGCCGCTTCTGCTCAGGGTCGATCACGCCTCGCAGCGCCTGGAGGAACCGCACGGTCGCGTCGACGTAGCGGATGTTCATGTCGAGGTTGCCGTGCATGACGTCGAGCACTCGTTCCGGCTCTTCCTTACGAAGCAGTCCGTTGTTGACGAACACGCAGGTCAGTTGGTCACCGATCGCGCGATGCACGAGGGTCGCGGCGACCGCCGAGTCGACCCCTCCCGACAACGCGCAGATGACCCGGCCGTCGCCCACCTGGGCGCGGATGCTGGCGGTGGCCTCGGCGATGAACGACCCGGCGGTCCACGAAGGCTCGCAATGGCACACGTCGAAAACGAAGTTGCGAAGGACCTCGCGACCGCTCGGCGTGTGGACGACCTCCGGGTGGAACTGGATACCGAAGATCCCCTTGCCGTCGGTGAAGGCAGCCACAGGCGAGTTGCCGCTGGTCGCAAGGAGCTTGAAGCCTGGCGGCATCTCGCTCACGTGGTCCCCGTGACTCATCCACACCGGTAGCTCGCCCTCCAGGCCGCGGAAGATGCCGCTGGCTTCGTGCACGGACAAAAGCGCGGGCCCGTACTCACGGGCGTGACCGGGGTCTACCTTTCCGCCGAGATGATGAGCAACCAGCTGCATGCCGTAGCAGATGCCCAGCACCGGAACGCCGGCCCGAAGCGCGTCGGGGTCGACCTGCGGCGCGCCCGCGTCGTAGACGCTCGAGGGTCCTCCGCTCAGGATCAGGCCCGCCGGGTGGCGTTCCTTCAACTCTGACCAGGGGGTGGTACCAGCGACGAGCTCGCAGTAAACGTTCGCCTCCCGCACCCGGCGTGCGATGAGCTGGCTGAACTGCGAGCCGTAGTCGAGGACGAGGATCGTTTGCTCGCGCACACCTACCTGCTGAGGTTCCCGCGGCGAAGCCGCGGGGTGACCCCGGGCCGCGGCGGCCGTGTTCAGCTCTTGCCCATCCCCACGTGTTGGGCCTGCTGGAAGACCTTGCCCTCCGAGACGATGGACGGCGCGATCACCAGCTCGGTGTGCTGGAACTCAGCGATGTCGTGCGCGCCGCAGACGCCGAGCGCCGAGCGCAGCGCACCGGCGAAGTTCTGCGTCCCGTCGTCCACGCGCGCCGGACCAAGGAGGATCTCGCGCAGGGTCGCTTTGGTCCCTACGTGGATCCGCGTCCCGCGCGGCAGGTTGGGGTCTGGCGTCGCCATCCCCCAGTTGAATCCTTGCGACGCCGACTCCTCGGCGCCCGCAAGGGGGGTACCGATCATCACCGCGTCGGCGCCGGCGGCAAACGCCTTGCACACGTCCGCACCGATGCGCATCCCGCCATCGGTGATCACCGCGACACGCATGCCGCCGCGGCGCATGTGCTCATCGCGAGCGGCCGCGACGTCCGCGGTCGCGGTCACCTGTGGCACTCCGACACCGAGCACGCCCCGCGTGGTGCACGCCGCGCCAGGTCCGACCCCGACCAGGATGCCCGCGATCCCGGTCTCCATCAGCTCGAGCGCTGTCTCGTACTGCACGCAGTTCCCGACCACGACAGGAATCTCACACGCGCGAACGAGGTCCTCGAAAGAAAGCTGGTGGTAGGAGCGAGAGGAGTGGCGCGCGGTGAGGACCGTGCCCTGGACAACGTACATATCGGCACCGGCCTTCTGCACGACCTCGGCGCGCTCCTCAGCTCGGGCAGGGACAGTCGAAACGGCGCATGGGACGCCTGCGGCCTTGATCGCCTTGATGCGCTCGCTGATCAGCTTCGGCTTGACCGGCTCGCGATACGCGTCCTTCAGGACCGAGTTCACGGTGGCTTTATCGGCTTCGGCGATCTTCTTGATGATCGGCGCCGAGTCTTCGTAGCGCGTGTGCACGCCATCGAGGTTCAGCACCGCAACGCCACCCAGCTTGCCCATCGCGATGGCGAACGCGACGTCGACCACGCCGTCCATCGCGGAGCCCCAGAAGGGCAGCGCCAGCGCAAAGCTCTCGCCCATCGCAAAAGAGATGTCGACCTCGTCCGGGTTGAGTGTCACACCACCTGGGACGAGCGCGATCTCATCAAAACCGTAGGCTCGACGCGCCCGCCGTCCGATCCCGATCTCGAGGCCAGACTCCTCCCGGGAAATCATGTCTCGGGTCTCCATCCGGGTCTGATTCAGGGTGTGTTTACTCCATTGAATGGGGCGGGTTCGCCGAATTATACCCGAGCCTTATCCTTGGATCGTTGTACCGCACGCTCGAGTACCTCGATGGAATCTCCGGCGACGACGTGGGGCGTCTTCGCGCCGTCGGCATCCGTCACACCAACCAACTTCTTCATCGCGGATCGCTCGAGATCGACCGTCAGCGCCTCGCCAAGAAAACCGGCATCAGCACAGATCGCTTGCTCGAGTTCGTGCATCAGTGCACAGTCCTCGAAGTGTCGGGGATGGACCGCTGGATCCCACTGATGCGCCGGCTCGGCATCGTCACGATGAAGGATCTCCGCGCGCAGGACGTGGGCGAGCTGCACGCGAAGCTGCTCGAAGCCATCGGACTTGCCGGCGCGCCCAGCCTGAGCGACGTGCAGTACTGGATCAGCCAGGCGACGGCGCTGGACATCGTCGAGGAGCCCGAACCGGCCGTACGGCGGTCAGTCGTCGACTGACGGCGGAGCTTTGCCGGCCCGCCAAAGATCGATCGGCCGCCGGTCGCATAACTAGAGAAAGACGCCCCTGCGCAGCTTCAGATTGTCGTAGATCCCGCGCTGGATCGTGTCACGCACCTCATCCGCGAGGGCCATGACCTGATGCTGGTCGTCCGCGTCCTTGAACGAAAGCTCGGACACGTCGATGGGCGCGTGAAACTGCATCCGCCACTTGCTCGGCAGGGGAATCATCCCCAGCGGGCCGAGCCAGGGCCAGAACGGCGTCACGGGGAAATACGGCAGCCCCAGGAGCCGGGCCACGGGCCGGAGGTCGCCGACCATCGGGTAGATCTCCTCCGAACCGACGACCGAGACCGGGATGATCGGCGCGCGTGCCCGGATCGCCGTCGCGACGAAGCCACCGCGCCCGAAGCGGCGGAGCCGGTAACGGTCGCGAAAGCTCTTGCCCGTGCCACGCGTGCCCTCGGGAAACACGAGGACAAGCTCGTCCCGCTCCAGGAGCCGGCGCGTGTCGTCGGGGTGCCCGACGGCCTGGCCCGTCCGGCGTAGAAACCAGCTCATCACCGGCATGCCCATGAACTGGCTCGCGACCAACGCGCGGACGTGCCGCGGATGGGAATGCTCCGTGTAGACGGCGGTCTTGATCATCGTTCCGTCCCATGGGAGGACGCCCGCGTGGTTGGCTACCAGCAGCGCACGGCCTGTCGGGGGCACATGCTCGACGCCGACGGTCTCGACCCGCCAGTAGTCGCGATACAGCGACTTGAAGACGGTGATGAAGGACTCCGTCCACTGCGCGTCAAATCCAAAATCGTCGACCGCGTAGTTCGCACCCCGTCGCGCCAGCTCGCGCTGCTGATAGACGAACTGGACCACCTCCATGATCCGGTTCATGTCAAGGACCTCACGGCCCGTGATGTCGCGCAAGCGGGTCGAAAGTCCGCTGAGCGTCTGGAGCGCGTAGATCGGCGCCTGGCGCTGCAGCCGCCGCATCGGCTTCGGCAGCCGGAAGCCCTGCGGCGGCGGCGCCACGATCTCCGCCTTGCGGCTGTTGCGGCGCCTTTGCCGCGGCGTAGTTGCGGCGATCAATTCTTCTGGAACTCCTCCCCATTTATGGGGAGGTGGCGCGCAGCGCCGGAGGGGCTGAGGTGACGCTCGCGGCGCCTGCGCTGCTGGAGATAAACCTGGAGCTCGTACTCCTGCGGTGGCGAGGGCGCCTCGATGAGCTCGATCTGCTTGCCGACGGCGAGTGCGTCCATCGCCTGTCGAGAGCTGTAGGAAGGCTTCCAGGCGAACGAAGACTCGAGACGTGAGCAGTCCATCACCGAGCCGAACGCCGTGATGTCGGCGAGATGCGCGGGCAGGTCGATGCCGGCGAACATCCTCAGCGCGAGCCTGGCGAGCCAACGTCCATACGGCGGCAGGATCGGAGCCGGGCTGCCACCCATCACGCCGATCGCCTGACTCAAGAGCACCACCCCGTCGCCGGCCACGTTGAAGACGCCCGGGTGGTGGCCCATGGTCGCGCGGACGATCGCCTCGACCGCATCGTCCTCATGCATCAGCTGCAGCCGGGGGTCGAAGCCGGCGAAAGTCGGCACGATCGGCAGTGACAGATAGCGCGCGAGGCTGGTGCCCTCGCTGACGCGCAACCCCAATCGGAGGACCGTCGGGTCGCAGCTTTCGTTGCGAAGGGTGTACTCGCTGACGAGCTGTTCCATCTCGAGCAGGTCGCGAGTCAGGCCCGAGGCGACCTTGTCGAAATTCACCATGTCCTCGGAGAAGAACGACGGGTCGTTCGGGCCCGCGCCGTAGACAGCCTGGCTGGATTTGACCACCAGCCGGCGGACCGCGCTGGATGGCGCCGCGCACCCGACCAGCACATTCATGGTCCCGATCACGTTGGTCTCATGGACCGACCGCGAGTCGTGCGGAGAGTCGATCAGCACCGCGAGATGAACGAGCGTGTCGATCTTCAGCTGCCTGATCAGCTTGCCGATGACGGAAAGACGCGTGTCCGCATGGACGAAGTCCATCCCCTCGAGCGCGCTTATTGGGTCGGCGATGTCGCACCCGAACAGGTACGGAACCTGGGGCGACAGCCTTCTCGCTACCTCGGCGCCCAACGGATTGGACACGCCCGTGACAAGTACGCGCTTGGGAGTCATCGACTTCTTCAATCTAGTGGAGTGGAGCGGAAGCCCGGATTATCCCGGGCGTCCCCAGGACAATCCGCTACGACTGCGGACAACCTGAGTGCCAAATGGGACTTTCGCAAGGGATCCGGATTCCCCGCGCCGTTAAGGGAGTGGAGCGAAAGCCCGGGTTCCGCGGGGCGACTGTGATCTCCCCGCGACTTTACGGATAGATACCCCTGACGGTCGTCGCGTTGGCCACTCTCTGCACCGCGAGGGCGTACGCCGCCGCCCGCATATCGACTCGCTTGTTCACCGACGTGTGGAGGATCTCGTAGAACGCGCGCGTGATCACGTGGTGCAGCTTGGTGTTGATCTCCTCTTCCTCCCAGAAGAAGGCCTGAAGGTCCTGCACCCACTCGAAATAGGAAACGATCACGCCGCCTGCGTTCGCGATGATGTCGGGGACGAGGAAGATCCCACGTTCGTGAAGGATGGGGTCGGCCTCAGGCGAGACCGCGGCGTTGGCGCCCTCGGTGATCAGGCGCGCGCGTATCCCTCCCGCGTTTACCTCGGTGATCTGATCCTGCACGGCGGCCGGGACGAGCACCGTGACCGGCAGCTGGAGGAGCTCGGCATTGGTCACCGTGTCGGCCTTCTTGAACCCGCTCACGCCACCGCGCACCTGCCTGTGCTCGTCTAGCGCGGCAAGGTCGAGGCCCTTGGGGTTGTAGACGCCACCGCGTGAATCGCTGACCGCGACCACGTTCAGCCCGGCCTCGGAGAGCAGCCGTGTCGTCGAGCGGCCGACCTGGCCGTAACCCTGCACAGCAACAGTCGGAGTCTCTTCGTCGATGTGGAGGTACTTGAGCCCCTCCAGCGTGAGATACGTCGCGCCGCGACCCGGCGCCTCAACGCGGCCCTCTGAACCTCCGACGTCGACAGGCTTGCCCGTCACGGAGGCGGTCACCGAGTGGCCCTGATGCATCGAGATGGTGTCCATGATCCACGCCATGATCTGGGGGCTGGTTCCCATGTCAGGGGCGGGGATGTCCTTTTCGGGTCCGATCAGGATCGCGATCTCGGTCGCGTAGCGGCGGGTGAGGTGCTCGAGCTCGTTCTGGCTCAGCTTGTGCGGATCGACCGCGACCGCGCCCTTCGACCCGCCATAGGGGATGCCAACCGCCGCGCACTTCCACGTCATGAGCATCGCCAGGGCCTTGACAAGGTCGAGGTCCACGTCGGGGTGGTACCTGATCCCGCCCTTCGCAGGGCCGCGGCTGATGTTGTGCTGCACGCGCCAGCCGGTGAAGACGTGGACCGAGCCGTCGTCCATGCGGACGGGAAAATGCACCGTCAGCTCCCGCTTGACCTCGCGCAGGCTTCGCCGCGCGTCGTCGGATAGGCCGATGACATCCGCTGCGGCGTCGAAGCGACGCTGGGCGGTCTGGAAGGCGGAAGCGCGGGTTTCGACCGCCATGTAACGGCTTCCGATAGTAACTCTCGGGTGGCCCGAAGGCGCGCGTGGATGCATCTCGAGCAGAGAATTGGCACCGATGTCACCCCGCGGCCTCGCCAGCATCGCGCTCGTGGCGCTTGTCGCGCTGGCCACCGGCTTTGTGCTCGCCGACCAGATCCGGGCGCAGCTTCTCACACCGTCCAACCAGGTCGCTCGCTACCAGGCGCTCTTGCGCAGCGTGCAGGAGCTCGAATCGACCAACGCCGGCTACCGGAGCCAGATCGCCCAGCTGCGCGCCGAGATCGACGCACTCGAGTCCGAAGCAGCCGCACGCTCGGCGACGACGCAGTCGCTGAAGAACCAGGTCGCCGACCTCCGCGCGCACGCCGGCCTGGTCGCGATGCACGGTCCCGGGATCGTGGTCGTTCTGCGCAACGGCATCGCCGGGCCCGGGTCCGGCGGCGGCACAGGTTACCTTGTGAACTTCCAGGACGTGCAGGACGTCGTCAATCTGCTCTATGTCCAGGGCGCTGAGGGGATCGCCGTCAACGGTCGCAGGCTGACACCCCTGACCGCGTTTTCCGGCTCGGAAGGACAGATCGTGATCGACCAGGGACCGCCGCTCTCGTCGCCGATCATGATCGTTGGGGTCGGAGATCGAAACCGGATGTCGGACGCCCTCAGCGACCAATCTTCCTTACCCGACATCCGAGCCCGCGAGGTCCAGTTTCAGCTCCGGCTGAGCTTCACCGGGAGCCCGGACATCTCCCTGCCCGCCTACGACTCAAGCCTCCAGATCCCCAATGTCCACCCGACCTAAGACCACGCGCACTGCGCCCAGCCGCACTCGAGCGGTGGGCGTGTGGCTGATCGCGTTGCTGGTCGCTTTGGTGGCGACGGTCCAGATCCGTAGCGAGGCCGAGGTCGAGCGAAGCCTGGTGGGTGTCGACGCGACGTCGCTCGCGTTCTTGATCGACGACCTGCATCGCGCCAACGATTCGCTCAGCGCCGAGAAAGCTGATCTGACGCAGCGACGGGCGACGCTGCAGTCGGGCGGCGGCGGAGCCGCCGATCAAGTCCTCACCGATGAAGCCATCCGGCTGCGCGCCCTGGAAGGCCTAATCCGCGTCCATGGGCCCGGGATCGTGATGGTGATCGATGCGAGTGGGCTCACGGCGCTCGACCTGCAGGATGCGCTGAACAACCTGGCCGCGGGCGGCGCCGAGGCGATCGAGGTCAACGACCGCCGCGTCGTCACCGGAGTGCCGATCGCCGAAACCAGCGACGGCGTCGCGGTTGATGGAGTGGTCGTAGTCCCGCCGTGGAAGATCTCCGTGATCGGCGATGCCGACCGGCTCTCCGACATCGCCGACCTGATGTCGCAGCAGTTGCGTGCCGATCGGCGGGTGCGGTCGGCCTCCTACCGGGTGGACGCCGACGTCGTGATCCGCTCCGTGATCAGCGAGAAGCCTTTCGTCTACGCGGTCGCGTCACAGAACCGTTAGAGAGTCCTGCCTTTTTCAGCTGCGTCGAAAGGCGATCGAGGCGATCGTTGATGCGGTCTATGTCCCGGCGCGTCGGGATACGCAAGCGTCGTAGCGCGCGCTCGATCGCGTCGTCGGCCATCGTCTCCAGGCCTTCACGCCGGCGTCCGACCTCGGTCCGTAAATCGGCGGGCACGTTGAGCGTCTTCCTCACATAGTCCAGCAGGGCCTGGCCGCGATCGTGGAGCATCTCCCCGCCTGCATCGACGATCCCCGAAGGTCCGCGTTTTTCCTCCGACAGCACGATCTGAGAAAGGGTGACCTGCGTGAGGTCGCCGCCGTTGCCGCGGTCGACCACTTTGATTTCGTGGCCGTCGCGCACGAGCTGCGCGATTTGATCGAGCGTGATGTAACGGCTCGTGCGAGTGTCGTAGAGCTTGCGGTTGGCGTACTTCTTGATAAGGTGTCGTTCGGGGGCTGACGTCACTTGGGCCCATTTTAACGCGGTGCGTTAATCGCTCCGCGCGGCTTGGTTCATGGAGGTGCCGATGGCAAAAAGGAAGCGCGGAACCAGGCGATCCGGCATTGTCGGGCGCGCGGTGAGCGCGGGCCGGCGAGCGCTGAGCGAAGCGGAAAAGCGTGTTCCGCCTGACCTCCGCCGTCAGGTCGAGCGGAGGATCAAAGACGCGGACAAGACCGCGCGGGCCGCGATCAAGCAGCTGCAGGCGCAGGCCAAGAAGGCGAGCACACGGGCCGACTTCAACAGTGTCTTGAAGCGCATCGACGGACTGACCAAACAAGCGCGCCAGGTCGCGCGCGGGACCGGTACCCGGGCGGCGTCGACGCGGCGTCGCGCGGCAAGCACCACCAAACGTGCAGCGACCAGGACCCGCCGCGCCGCGACAAATGTCAAGAAGGCCCGGGGAACCGCCCGGCGCAAGGCTGCGGAAGGCGCCACCTCCAGGCGACGCGCCGCAGCTCCCACGACGACCACTGTTCGGCGGGCGGCCGCGCCCCGGCGCCGAGCCGCAGCGAGGCGAGCGCCCGCGGCTGAGAGCATGCCGGCGATGCCGGAGACCATGGCGCCGGATGCTGGCGGCGCCGTCGAGATGGACGAGTTCAGCGAGACCTGAGGGAACCCGAGACAACCTCTCCGCCCAGGACGACGGCTCTTGGGCGGAGCTCATCCCACTTGACCTCGGCCGCCTCGTCGAGGGGGTCGCCACTGTAGACCTGCAGGTCAGCCAGCATGCCCGGCTCGAGCGTGCCCTTGACGTTCTCCTCGAAGGTCGCGTACGCGCCTCCTGAGATGTAGGCGCGCAGGGCAGCCAGAAGGCTGATCCCGTTGACCTGGTCGTCGACCGCGACGCGGATTCCTGGCCACGGGTTCGGATCGGGCGAGACTGGCAGATCCGAGCTGAATGCCAATGGAACCTTCGCGCGCAGCAATCCGCGATGAGGCGCAAGGTGCGAGCGGTCACGGACCGGAAAGAAAATCGTCGATGCGACGCGGCCGAAGCGCGCGGCCATGGGCTGCATGATCGCGACCATTCCGAGCTGCCCCAGCCGCGCCTGAAGGTCTGGTGGGCAGATGGTGCAGTGCTCGACGCGATGTCGCATGTGCTCCCCATGTGCGCCTTCGACGGCATCGCACATCGCCTCTATGGCGGCGTCGCCGATGGCGTGAGCCGCGACCTGAAGGCCCACGGCCGTGGCGCGCGCGACGATGTCGCGCAACTCCTCCGGCGTCGTGCGCCATACGCCGCCGCCTGAGCGCATCGCGACCCGCTCGGCGCCGCCGTCGACAAAGACCTTGATCGGCCCCGCCCTAACCAGCGAACCACCGAACCCGCTTTGCACACCGAGCTGCGAGGTCGACTCCAGCAGCTCCCAGGACAGGAACTCGTTGACGCGGATCCGCAGCTTTCCATCGCGAGCAAGTTGTTCGTAGGCGCGGAGGTCATCGGCAAACCCGCGGTTGACGGCCGCTCCGACTGAGGTGATCCCTCGCGAAACCAACAGGTCCTGGGCTTTCAGCACGCCTTCGATCCGGCGTGCGAGGCCGGGCAGAGGCTGGACGTCGGCGACAAGGCGCATCGCCGACTCGAGCAGGAGGCCATTCGGAATCCGGTTGAGGTCACGGCCGATCCGGCCACCGGGCGGATTCGGCGTCTCCGGCGTGATCCCTGCCGCCGCAAGCGCTGCGGAGTTGGCGATGCGCGAGTGGCCGCCGCGTTCGTCGATGAAGGCGGGCCGCTCCCCGGTGACGCGGTCGAGCTCGGTGCGGTGAGGTTGCCGCCGCTCAGTCAGCTCGTCGGTGCGGTAGCCCATGCCCTGCTGCCACTCGCCAGGCTTCAGGCTCCGGCCATGATCACGGAGGCGGTCGAGAATGTCATCGACCCCCCGGGCGCCGCCGAGGTCGGCGGCAAACCGCGTCAGCCCGTAGTAGACGACGTGAGCGTGCGCGTCATTGAACCCGGGCAGCACGGCGGATCCTTTGAGCTCGACGACCTTCGTTCGCGGCCCGCGCAGCTTCATCACCTCGGGCCCGCCGCACGCGAAGACCTTGCCGCCGGCGATCGCGAGATGGCTGTGGGGGTTCAGGCCGGTCCGACCCAGCGTGCGGATCCGCCCACCCGCCAGGATCATTTCCGCGAACACTCGGCGGTTAGATTAATCGGGTGCCCGGGATCGACTTCCGTTCCGACACGGTCGCCATGCCAAGCCCGGAGATGCGCCAGGCGATGGTCACTGCACCGCTTGGCGACGATGTCTTCGGCGACGACCCGACGACCAACCGCCTGATGGAGGTGGCCGCAGGGCGGATGGGCAAGGAGGCGGCTACCTTCGTACCCAGCGGAACCATGGGCAACCTGATCGGGATCGCCGTCAGCACCCAGAGCGGACAGGAGCTCATCGCGGACGCCGATTCGCACGCCTTCTACTACGAGACCGCAGGCGCAGCGGCCGTTTGCGGCGTGCAGATCCGGCCTGTGGCGACGGAGGCGGGCGTGATGTCGCCGGAGCAGGTCGTGGGGGCGGTCCGGCCCCGTGACGACCCCCACCAGCCGATCACCGCCGCGATCACGTTCGAGAACACGCACAACCGGCATGGCGGCATCGTCTGGCCACTCGACGCCCTGCGCGCGGCCAGCGACGCGGCCCGCGAGCAGGGATTGCGCGTCCACCTGGACGGCGCGCGCATATTCAACGCGGCGGTGGCTCTAGGAGTTGATGCTTCGGACATCGCGGACTGCGCCGACACCGTGACCTTCTGTCTCTCCAAAGGGCTCGCGTGCCCGGTCGGCAGCATCTTCTGCGGGTCCGCCGAGGACGTGGAGGAGGCGCGCCGGTGGCGCAAGCGGCTGGGGGGAGGAATGCGGCAGGTCGGCGTGCTCGCGGCCGCCGGTCTCATCGCGCTCGAGAAAATGGTCGACCGCCTTGCCGACGACCACGCGAACGCGCGCACTCTTGCCGAAGGGCTCGCCGAGCTACCGGGTGTACGGTGCGACCTCAATCGCGTCCAGACGAACCTCGTCTACTTCGACCTCGAGAAGATGCCCGCCGGCGCGTTTGTCGATGAGTGCGCGAAACGGGGACTGCTCAGCGACTCGACGGGGCTTCGCAGCATCCGCTTCGTCACGCACTACGGCATCGACGCGGAGGACGTCCAGTCCGCGCTGAAGATATGCGAGGAAGTGCTGAACGCGTGAGCACGCGCGTGTCCCCGGACGGGATGTACTACTGGGACGGTCAGAGCTGGGTCAGCACGCTTTCTCATGACGGCCGATTCCGGTGGAATGGAACCGCATGGGTGCCGGTCGCAAGCCAGCCGTTCGCGCCTGTCCCGTACCAGGCTCCGCCCGCGGCTCGCCAACCAACCTCATGGACGCTCCCGATGCAGTACGCGGTGGCCGGTTGGTACGCGATCTCCGCGGTGTACACCTTGACCCTTCCGTTCTGGATGGGCGGAATGATGTCGACGATCATGACCCAGAGCTTTCGGCGTCAGGAGCAGCTGAATCCCAACGTGACACCGCCGCCGCCAGAGTTCATACAGGCCATGACCACGTTCATGAATGGGGTGCTTTGGGTCTCCACGCTCGTGGGGGTCGGGATCTGCGCCCTGTTCATCGTGGGCGCTCTCAAGCGATGGCGGTGGGCCTTCTACGTAGTGCTGGTGCTTCTCGGGCTTGGTTCGATTACAGCTCCGCTGAACCTGATCAACATCGTTGACAGCCGTGCGTACGATGCGGCGGTCGGTTTCAGCTTGCCGACGGGTTTGTACGTGACGAGCCTGATCCTGTGGATTCCGGGCGCTGCGTTGTTCGTCTGGATGCTCGTCGCCGCGATCAAACGCGGGCCGTGGGCGATGACCCGGGTCAGCTGAGAAGGCTTGCCAGAAGCGTCGTGTCGATGTTGCCTCCGCTGACGATCGCGACGGTGGTCGGACCAGGCGTCAGCTGTTCGAGCGCCGCGTAGGCCAGCGCGCCCGCACCCTCGGCGACCACCTTGGCCGCTGACGCGAGCTGCGGCACGGCCGCCTTGAGCCGAGGCTCCGGCACGATGAGCCAGCGATCAACGCACTCCCTAAGCAGGTCGTACATGCGCTGATCGAACGGTGCGGTCGTGCCGTCGGCGATGGTCGCGGGCTGGATCGAAACAGAGCCTCCGGCGGCGAAGGCGCGATCCCACAGCGCGTATCCGTCGGACTGCACGCCGACGATCTCGACCTCCGGCCGCATCCCCTTGATCGCGGACGCAATGCCCGTGACGAGGCCCCCACCACCGACTGGGACGACCACGCGCTCGAGATCCGGCACGTCATCGAGCAGCTCCAGCCCGATGCCACCATGCCCGGCCATCACCTCGTCGTCGGCGAACGGATGGATGAAGGACTCCGGGTCGTCGTTCCAACCCTGGTTGGCGATCCAGCTGAACAGCTGATCCCGTGGCATCGGGATCGGCGTGGCGCCCCATCGCTTCACCCCCGCGACCTTCGTCTCCGGCGCGGTGTCGAACATGACGACTCGGCAGGACACCCCCAACCTCATCGCCGCGTAGGCGCATGCCTGGGCGGCGTTGCCCGCGCTGACGGTGAGCAGCCCGCGACGCCGTCGTTCGGGTGGCAGGGCGAGCGCCGCGGCAAAGAAGCCTCGCACCTTGAAGCTGCCGGTCGGCTGCAGGCACTCGAGCTTGAGCAGCGCGCCCTCGATAGGAACCATCGGCGACCTCAGCACGTGCGGCGCTGCCCGTTCGGCAGCCGCGCGCAGGCGCTGGATCGAGATCACGCCGGCGTGTTGCGCCAGCGCCATATCGGCTTCACGCCGATAATCGTATTCGTGCCGATTTACGAGTACCGGTGCGACGAGTGCGGCAAGCGGTCGTCGATCCTACTGGCAAGTTTTTCTTCGCCCGACCCAGGCTGCCCTCACTGCGGCAAGCAAGCGCTGCGCCGGCTTGTGTCGACCTTCGCCACTGTCAGCTCGGGCGAGGCCGACGAGGATTTTGGAGGCGGCGACGACTTCGGCGGTGGCGATGACGACCTTGGTGGGGGCGACGACTTCGGCGGCGGAGACGACGACTTTTAGGCTTCGACCCCCGGGCCTAGGTGGCTAGACCCAGGACTTCGTTCGCGGCCTTGATCAGGGCGTGCCGATGGGACTCGTCGTGGGCGAAGATCCGGAACAGCGCCATCCGCACCGGCAGCCGTTTGAACAGATCGAGAACGCGGCTCTGCCGGTAGGTGTCTTCGAGCGGTTCGTAGAAAAGGATGTCGGCGGTTTCCGTCATCGGGTTGAAGGCGCGCGACTCCTGGGCCGCGACGTCGACCTCGAAAGCGATGTCCCTCAGATTCGTCGGCAGTCGCTCGCGCAGCCGGCTCGCGAACTGGTCGCGAGTGACGCTCAAGGCGCCGCTGGGGATGTCTCGGGCGTCGGTGTGGCCCTGGTAGATCAGCTTCCACTTGAGCTTTCGCGCCACGACCGCGGCCCATGCGTCGCCGAGCTCCCGGCGTTGCGCGTCGTGCGCATCTCGCGCCCAGCGATCGACGTCGGATAGGAGCGACCATTCGGTCAGCGCCAGGAAGCGGTCGAGATGCTCCAGCGGGTTGCCGCCGAGCAGGAGCTGGATGGTCGGACGGAACACCTCGCGGAGCTGGAGGTCGATCCGCCGCACCGTCCGGTGAAAGTAGACCTGGTGGTAGAGGTACAGGCGCGAGTTGAGGAACATGTAAAGCGCCTCGGCCCCGTGCGCGTGCAGGGTCAGGCCGCGCTCCGAGATGAACGAGTAGTGGATGATCCGCTGCACGTCGACCGGACCGGCCGACACACCACATATATAGGAATCGCGAGGGACGTAGTCCATGTTGTCGGCCGAGAAGGGGCCGACCAGCGCGGGACGCAGCACAACCAGCCAGGGCGGCGGCTCAAAGCCTGGCAGCTCGGTCGAGGAGATGAGGTAGGCGACCCAGCGCGGATCGATCCGTTCCCCCGATGCGAAATCGGCGGATGGCGATGCGCCCAGCTCGCCGATGGTGCCTGCGAGTGGCCCCGTGATCAGAGCTCTTCCGACGACCTCGTGGTCGATGCCCCACGTGTCGAGATAGTTCTCGTCGAAGAAGTGGCCGAACGGTCCGTGTCCGACATCATGCAGCAGACCGGCGATTCGCATTGTCTCTTCGACGAGCTGTGGCGAGGGCACGTCCCCGCAGGACACCTTCAGCGACGGGTAGAGATGACGTGCCCACTCGCCGGCGAGATGCATCGCGCCGAGCGCGTGCTGAAACCGTGAATGCTCAGCAGTCGCGAAGACCCACCACGCACTCTGGAGCTGGTGGATCCGGCGCAGGCGCTGCAGCCACGCCGCGTCGACGAGGTCCTGCTCGGCAGCCCGGCCGGCAACCCCGCCGGGCCCGCCCTTCGTGATGCGAAGGTATCGGTAGATGGGATCGCTCGAGAGATTGACGCGTGAATACTCGGTGCGAGCCTCGTCCACGAAGCGATTATTGCCGTGAGCGACATGCTCGGGGAGGGCGTCGAGCTTTTTAACAGCGGCCGCTACTGGGACGCGCACGAAGCCTGGGAGCGCGAATGGACGCACGACCGTAAGGGTCCGGACAGTGGTTTCTACAAGGGCCTGATCCAGGTGGCTGCCGGCTGTCTGCACTACACGCGCCACAACCGGCGGGGCGCCGTCAACAAGTGGCGCAGCGGAGCCGATTACCTGAAGCCGTATCTCCCACGCCACCGCGGACTGGTCCTCGAGCCTCTCGTCCGCTCCGTCGAGGGCTACCTCGAGGCGATGTCAGGGCGGGATTGGCCAGAGCTCACGATGCCGGCCATTCGTCAGGGGGGGTAGCCCGGTTCAGGAGTAAGGCGGGAACCGCCTCCCCGCGCCGGCTTCGATCAGACCCCCGTGACCAAGGCGCAGGAGATCGCCTGCGTCGGCCCGACCGTAGGCGAACACGAAAGGCAGGAGGAGGTCGAGAGAGCTGTTGCGGCCGAATCCGGCACACGACGCGACACCCACCACCGCGGCCTGGCGTAAGCGTCCGAGCCAGAGCATGCTGCCAGGGTGCATCGGCGCGCCGAGCTGGAGAAGGTCTCCTCCCGCGTGCGTCAGCTCCGCGTAGGCCGGATCGAGCGGATCGATCGCGGACGCGCCCGCGAAGAGGACGAGATCGGCGCCGCTGTCGATCGCTTCCTGATATGCGGCCGCCACGGCGTCGCCCGTCCGAGCTACCTCACGCACGGCGAGCAGCTCGGCGCCGTACCAGCCGAGCTTGGCCGTCACGGCGGCGCGAAACAGGTCGCGGGCTCTGGGCTTCAGCCGCTCGGTGGCCACGACAAAGGTTTTCAGCGGAAGGAACGGCAGCAGCTCGACAACCGGTCCTTTTTCCCGGCACAGCCGCTCGGCCTGCTCGATCAAAGCCCCCGGAACCGCCACCGGCGTGACCTTGCAGCCGATCACCTCTTCGTCCTCGGCGACGGCCTGACCGTCCATCAGGGTGAACACAGACATGTATCCGAGCCCGTTGATCGCGTCGACCACCTCCGCGCGAACGCGCACCAGGCCACGGCGCCGGGCGATGAGGCGGGACTGGCTCTGCACCGGTGGCTTGGCTTCGAGTCCGGGGACTGTCAGTGCTGCGGCCAGCCGGGCGGCGGCCTCATCCTCATGAACATCACCAGGCTCCAGCTCGATGACATGGATCTCGCCGGTCTGCTGAACGCGCGGTAGGTCCCCCGCTCGGAGGATGCTGCCCTTGCGAAGCTCAGGCCCGAGGTCGTGGACGAGTACGCGTCCTTTAATGTCGGCCTCTGTCGCTGCCTTGCCGTTGAGGCGGATCGCCTTCATGTAATTGAGAGGATAGATTCGAATGAGTCGGCCCCCGGTCCGGCTGTACGACACCTTCACCCGCTCGAGGCAAGAGCTCAGGCCGATCCACGACGGCGTGGTGCGGATCTACTCCTGCGGTCCGACCGTGTACCGCTACGTGCACGTCGGCAACCTGCGGACGTTCATGCTGCCGGACCTCCTTTGCCGCAGCCTGACCTACCTCGGCTTTCCAACCCATCAGGTCATGAACATCACAGATGTCGGCCACCTCACCGATGACACGTTCGACCGAGGCGAGGACAAGATGCTGGTCTCCGCCCGGCTGGAGAACAAGTCGACCGAAGAGATCTCCGCCTACTACACCAACGCGTTCATGGCCGACATCCGAAAGGTGAATATCCAACCGGCGGTCGAATATCCGCGCGCCACGCAGTACATCCCGCAGATGATCGAGCTGATCGAGAAGCTGATCGTTCAGGGCCATGCATACGTGATCGGCGGCACGGTTTATTACGACATCGCGACGTTTCCCGCTTATGGCCGGCTGTCGCGCAACACGACAGACAACCTGCTCACCGGCGTGCGCGGCGACCCTGATCCCCGCAAGAAGCATCCCGGTGACTTCACGCTCTGGAAGGCGGCCGGCGAGCACCGGCAGCAGCTCTGGCCGAGTCCGTGGGGCGAAGGATTTCCAGGCTGGCATATCGAGTGCTCCGCCATGTCGCTGTCATTGCTCGGCGAACGCTTCGACGTCCACACCGGAGGCGCCGACAACGTCTTTCCCCACCACGAGGCAGAGATCGCGCAGTCCGAGGCTGTAACGGGCCACCGCGTCGTCGGACTGTGGATGCACGGTGGGTTGCTCATGCTCTCGGGCGCGCGGATGGCCAAGTCGGCCGGCAACTTCTTCCGCATCACGGAGCTGGAAGATCAGGGGTTCGACCCGCTCGCGTTTCGTTATCTGGCTCTGCAGGCCAAGTACCGGGCGCCCCTCAACTTCAGCACGGAGAGGCTTGCGGGCGCCGACCGTGCGCTCCGACAACTCAGAGAGCGAGTTGCCGCATGGTCGAGTCAGTCAGCTCCCGACGTGAGCGCACCCAGCGAGGAGTGGGAGTCACGGTTCCGAGCAGGGATCGGCAACGACCTCGACATGCCGGCAGCGATGGCGCTCGTCGCGGAGCTCATGCGGTCGTCGCTGCCGGCGCCCGTGAAGGCAACCCTCCTCAAGCGGTGGGACGCAGTCCTCGGCCTTGACCTAGATCGCCCGACGACGGAGGAGGGGCGGCTGCCCGACGGCGCTGCGGAACTCCTGGAGGCCAGGAAGAAGGCACGGGCCGCGAAGGACTTTGCGAGGTCGGATCGGCTGCGTGAAGAGCTCGCGGCGCTCGGCGTCAAGGTGATAGACGCCGCGGATGGGCAGCACATAAAAAGATAAGGGGTCTAAGGGACTTCCGCTACGACCGCGGCGAGATGTTCACCGGCTGGCGCGTGTCGGCCTGATCGACCGGCTCGGGCTCCAACCTCGGAGGCGCGACGCTCTGGTCTTTCGGCGTCGAGTGACTCTTGTCCTTGTCGTGGCCGTTGGCATTGCCGTTGCCGTTCGCGTTGTCGTGCCCGTTGGCGTTGCCGTGATGCCTGGCCGCGGGCGCGACGGCGGCGCCGTGCTGGCTGGCAAACGAGCTGACGCAGTCGCCGATGCCGTGCTGGCCGTCGGCGAGCTTGTCCTTGCACTCCTGGACTCGCTGAGTCCCCTGCTGGCCCCAAACCGACGGATTGAGGCTTCCCGTCGTCGCGGCGCCGGCGACGGTGACGGCGGCCGCCGCAACGGCTACCCCGGTTAGCAGCTTGAGCGAGAGCGCGGCTCCCGCGCCGCCAAGTAGCGCGCTTGCGGTGCGGCGGTTCTGAACGATCGCCCGGCGGGGAGGGATGGGCTGAGCCGCGATCGGATCCAGCACGCGATGCAGCTCCTGCTCGATCTCGCGTTCGATTTCGCTCATATGCAGCAAGCCGTAACGCCGAGCCCCGCCGGACCAACCATTTTTGCCTTTAACGACCCAACACCGCCCGGACGTGCTTGGGTGCCGCGGCCTCGACAGGTGCGTCAAGCCTCCATGAGGCCCAACCGCGATAGGCCCGCTCGAAGGTCTCCTGCGCGCAGTCCTCGGCGGTCGCACGGTCGCGCACAAGAGTGATCAGGGTGCCGAAGATCCGGCGATACGTTCGCGGTAGGGGCGTTCCAAGTCGGCCTCCGATCCAGGGACGTACGGGTCGGCCTGAGCTTTGTCCGCTGGCTCGCCTATTGACTCCAAACGAATGTTCGTATAACCTCCCGAACATATGTCCGCTGGACCCCGGTTCGACCCGGCCGACTTCTCAGGGGACATAACGTTGGACCGCGTAGTTCCCGCATCAGAGGCAACCTTCGCGCCGCTCCCGGGCGAACTCAATCCCGAGTTGGTCGCGGCTTTAGGTAGGCGCGGCGTCGAACGCCTCTACTCGCACCAGGCTGAGGCCTACGAGGCTGTCCGTCGCGGCCGGAACCTGGTGGTCGTCACCCCCACGGCCAGCGGAAAAACGCTTTGTTACAACCTCCCCATCCTGCAGCGACTACTCGAGCACCCTGAGCAACGCGCCCTCTACTTGTATCCGACGAAGGCGCTGGCGCAGGACCAGCTCGCCGAGCTTGGGGCGCTCAAGTCGGGTCTCCCGATCGAAGTCCGCGTCGATACGTACGACGGCGACACGCCTCCTGGCCGCAGGACCGCGATCCGCGAAGGCGGACACGTGGTGATGACAAACCCCGACATGTTGCACACCGGCCTGCTTCCACATCACACGCGATGGCGGCGACTGTTCTCAAGTCTCGAGTTCGTGGTCATCGACGAGCTCCACACGTATCGCGGCCTGTTCGGCAGCCAGGTCGCAAATGTCATCCGCCGGCTGAAGCGGATCTGCGCCTTCTATGGATCCAATCCGAAATTCATCTGCGCATCAGCGACCATCCGCAACCCGCTCGAGCTCGCGAAGCGGTTGCTCGAGGAGGACGACATCGCGCTCGTCGACCGCAGCGGCGCACCACGCGGCGAACGCCGCCTGGTCTTCTACAACCCGCCACTCGTAAGCAGGGACCTGGGCATCAGGCGCAGCTCGATGCTCGAAGCCCGGCGGCTCGCGGCCCCCTGGATCCGCGCCGGCGTGCAGACCATCGTGTTCTGCCGCAGCCGGCTGCAGGTCGAGGTGATGCTGAGCTACCTGCGGGAAGAACTCGCGCCGCGACTCGACGCCGCGAGGCGAGTGCGAGGCTATCGCGCCGGATACCTGCCGCTGCACCGGCGCGAGATCGAGGCGGGTTTGCGCAACGGCGACATCACCGCGGTCGTCAGCACCAACGCGCTCGAGCTGGGCATCGACATCGGGAGCCTGCAGTGCGCGGTGTTGGTCGGCTACCCGGGGACCATCGCGTCGACCTGGCAGCAGCTGGGCCGCGCGGGACGACGGTCTGGGTCGGTGGGCGTGTTTGTCGCGTCCAGCTCGCCTCTCGACCAGTTCATCGTCCGCCATCCCGAATACTTCCTCGGCACCGATCCCGAGGAAGGCCTCATCGATCCCGACAACCTGCTCTTGCTCGCCGCGCATCTGCAGGCGGGGTTGTTCGAGCTTCCATTCATGGACGACGAGCGGCTGGGATCGGCTGACATCCAGGAGCTGCTGAAGCTTTTCGAGGAAGACGGTTCTGTGACGCGGTCGGGCGGCCGTTGGTTCTGGAGCCGGCAGGCGTTTCCCGCCGAAGAGGTACACATTCGCCGCATCCTCGCCGACAACGTCGTGATCATCGACACGTCGCAACCGCGCCCGCAGGTGATCGGCGAGATGGATCAGTTCACCGCGCCGGTGCTGCTGCACGAAGAAGCTGTCTACCTGCACGAAGGCGCGCAGTACCACGTCGATCGTCTTGACTGGGACGAGAAGAAGGCTTACGTCCGGCCGGTGGCGGTCGACTACTACACCGACGCGTTGGCATCGGTCACCGTGCAGGTGCTCGAGACATTTGCCGGTCCCGACGGCGATGGCCTGACGCGAAGCCACGGCGAGGTAAAGATCACATCTCTGGCCAGCATGTTCAAGAAGATTCGGTTCCACACACACGAGAACATCGGCGCGGGGCCCATTCATCTTCCCGAGCAAACGCTGCACACGACCGGCTACTGGATCTCGGTCGATGCGGGCTTGTGGCATTCCCTGGGCGCCGAGACCCTGGAGGCGGGGTTGCAGGGGATGGCCCACTCCCTGCGCCACGTCGCGAGCTTGCGACTGATGTGCGACCCGCGCGACCTGGGCTCGGTCGCCGAGGTGCGCTCGGTGACCACACAGCTACCGACTGTCACCCTCTTCGAGGTCTACCCCGGTGGGGTCGGTTTCGCGTCGCGCATGTACGAGCTGCATCGCGAGCTGCTCGAAAACGCCGCGGCTCTGGTCCGTGATTGCCCTTGCGCGGCCGGTTGTCCTTCCTGCGTCGGGCCTCTACATCTCGTGGAAGGAGCGAAAGTAGCTTGTCTCAAGCTTCTCTCCGCGAGCGCCTTACCCGTCTAGGCGCGCCACCGCGACCTCGACCGCCGCGAAGCTATCAGCTGCCGCGCGGCTTCGCTGAGCTGAGCACACCTTTCGGCGTCGCGGCGATGCGCCAGGACGTGCTCGCCCTTCCTGCGCTCGACCCCGATCCAGGAAACGTCGCCTACGTCGACACCGAGACGACCGGGCTGACAGGCGGAGCGGGCACCTACGTCTTCGCGGCGGCCGTCGCAAGGCCCATCGACTGCGGGCTTCGCGTCGCGCAGCTCTTCCTACCCGAACCTGGGATGGAGTCCGCCTTCCTCCATGCCCTGCAGGAGGAGCTGGAACCGGCCAATGGGCTCGCCACGTTCAACGGCGGGTCGTTCGACCTGCCGGTCCTGCGCACCCGCTGGGTCATGGCACGAATGCCGGGCGAGCTCACGCACGCCTCGCACGTCGATCTGTTGACGCTGGTGAGAGCCCTGTACAAGCATCGACTCGAGAGCTGCACGCTGCGATTCGTGGAGCAGCGAGTGCTTGGTTACGAGCGCGACGATCCACTGCCGAGCGCACTGGTGCCGGATGCGTACTTCGATTTCTTGCGCGCCGGCTCCCTCAATTTTCTGGAGGCCGCGCTCGAGCACAACCGACTCGACGTGATCAGCCTCGTCCATCTCCATTCGCGACTGCTCCGCCGCCTGGGCGGCGGGGACCTGGACATGAACGCCGAGGATTGGCTCGCCCTCGGACGCCATCGCTGGCGGCGCGGTGCACGCGCCGACGGATGGCGAGCGCTGCGCAACGCGACCGCTTTTGCCAAGGGTGAGGCAGCGGCGACGGCCGGATTGCTGCTCACTCGGCTCCTGTTGCGAAGAGGTTCGATCGCGGCGGCCGACCAGCTGCTGCAATGGCTGGAAGCCAGCGTCAGCGACGATATGCGCGTGTCGCTAGCCCGAGCACGCCTGCTCGAATGGCGCCGACGCGATCCCGGAGGCGCGCTCTCAGTCGTCGAGGACGCCCGGCGGCGAATGCCAGAACATGCCTGGGGGCTCGAGGGCCGGCGCGCACGACTCCTGCGGAAGGTCGACCTCCGATCTGGGAGCCGCCGCAAGGTGCTCAGGATGGTCCAACTTGAAGCCCCCATCCTGGACTCCATTCGCTAGCCGCCAAACCGACCCTTACAGATTCCTTGCGTATTGGGCGAACGAAAAGGCTTTTTTCCGCGTTAGCGGGAACAGAATGCTTTCCCGATTGCTTAAATGTCGGCTGACGATGCCGACTGGAGGTCGAACGCGCGTTCACCGCAGACGGCAGCGCGGTCAGTCGCTGGTGGAGTTCGCCATCTCCTCGACGGTCCTGCTGCTGCTGGTGATGGGGTTGCTCGACCTATCCCGGGCCTTCTACTTCTCGGTCAGCCTCCAGGGAGCTGCGCGCGAAGGCGCCCGCCACGGGGCCTGGTTCAACACCGCGTCTCGGGAAAACAACTTCCTGGACGACGCGGACGTCATGACCGCGGTCAAGCAGGGACTCTACGGCGCCGGCTTTCAGGACAGCCAGATCCACCTGATGAACGCCGGCGGGTGCCTGGCTCCCACGGACGGCAACGGAGTCAGCAACAAGCCCTACCCCGCGGCGGCTTTTCCGGCTGCCTCGCAGAACGTGAACGTGTATATCTGCTACACGGCCCCCAACGGGACTGCGACCGGCACGATGCCCGCCCACCCGACGGACAACTCTTACTGGTTGGGTGACATCAACGTCGCGCTGTTGATGCGATTCCAGCTCATCACACCTTTCATCCAGTCACTCTTCGGCTCCGGTCTGAACCTCGCCTACAACGAGCATTTCACGATCCAGGGCAAGCCATGAAGGAACGACTCGAAAAGCTGAAGGCATACCTTCGAAGCGAGCGATCGCAGGGCTTGACCGAGTTCGCGATCATCGCGCCCGTCATCCTGCTGCTGACGTTCGGCATCATCGACTTCGGCCGCGGGCTTTACCTGTACATCACGCTGCAGCAAGCCGCCAACGAGGGCGCCCGGGTCGCGGTGCGAGCCTCCTACTTCATCGACCCGAACGGCGGATCGCACAACTGGCCAAAGAACAGCGATGTCCAGGCAGCGACCCAGGGTCACGCCGTCGCCGTTGTCCTGGCCAACCCATGCCCCAACGGTCCCATCCCCAACGGCGGCATCGCGCAGGGTTCCCCCCAGAAGCCTCCGTCCAACTCCGGCTGGGTCTTCATCACTGACCCGAGCACGGCGGGCAACGGCACGCCCAATGCTCCTCGCGGCCAACTTCCCTATAATCCGCCGCCCCCTGGCTGCAACGAGGCCGTGGCAGCCGACGGAAACCAACCGCTCAAGGTGACGCTCTGGTACACGTTCCAGCCGATCACTCCACTGATACAGCAAGCAGTTGGCAACAACGTCGTCATCACTGCATATGCGGTCTACCGTGCTGAGTACTCGAACTAAGCCCGCGCGCAAGCGGAACTTGCAAGAAGGCCAGGCGATCATCCTGATCGCGCTGCTTATCCTCGTGCTGTTCGGCATGCTGGGGCTGGCGATCGACTCAGGCCGAGGCTATGTCGACCGGCGCGACCAGCAAGCTGCTGTCGACGCATCGGCCCTGGCGGCCGGCGACTGGTTCGAGAACTACACCGACCTCACCCTGTCGATCAACCAGTCCGTTGCTCTGTACCAGCGCAACCTGCGGATCTACACCGGCATCCAGACGTCTTCGCACACGCATGCGTTCGTCGGCCCGACCGGCGCGCTCGACCAGGACACCTACGACTACACGTTCGGCGGCGGCTACTCGCTGACGATCGTGGCGACGGACACGCAGTTCAACGGCTACCAGTTCGTCTACACGACGAACCACAGCCTGCCGCTGGCGTTCATGCAGATATTCGGCGGATCGAAAACGATCCCGATCAGCGCGACCGCCACGTCCATCGTCGGCAACCAGAGGCAAACGCCTGCGCTGCTGACCTTGAGCACCGACAAGTGCTCCATGAACCTCACCGGGTCGGCTCAGCTGACCGTGCTTGGCGATGTGTACAGCAACGGCCAGGCATGCCTCGACAGCAACCTGCATGAGGCGGGAAACTGCTACGGCGCGGCCGGCTCGAACTGTTCAGACGCGCAGTACTACTGCTACAACTCCGACCCGGGCTATGTCCCGCATTCCCCGCCGTGCGACCCCAACGCCGGGGAGATCGCCGGCACGGCGATCGTCCCCGCGCCGACCCTGCCCGACCCCGGCTTCCTGGCCACTTCGGTCCCCTATTACCCGAACGCCGAGGCCTACAGCCAGTACAACCGCGGCACGTGGACCGAAATGCGGCCGGGCCAGTACAACAACTTCCACCTCAGCGGTGGCTCGGCCAGCTGCGCGTTCCTCGACGCCGGAGTCTACAACTGGCTCAACGACTACAGCTCGGACGCCAACGGGAGCTTTGTGTCCAATGAGCTGCGGGCGCCCGACGAGCAGCTGTATTCGGCCCCGGGGACAGCCTCAGTCGCGAACCCGCAGTTCTGGGACCAGAACGGCGTCACATGCTCGGGGCACTTCACCGTGACCAATGCCGCTGTCGGACAGACGATCCTCCTGGCGCCGGCGTGCACCGACCTGTCGCCGCTGGCACCTGCCGGCTGCCACTCCGGAGTCTCGGACACCAAGAGCCGCAACAACAGGTGGGGCGTCGAGGTGACCTCGGTCCGCTACGACCGGTTCATTGATCCCACCGTCTCGCCGAACCCATGCTTCGCGGCGCCGGGATGCCGGCGTGAGAGCGCGCCGTCCTCCTGCCACCTGACGCCGAACGCGGTCGTCGGCTCGCTGCATTCACCATCCAACATCGGGATCAGCATCAACATCACCCGGAACGCGCCGGGCGCCCAGTACTACAACGTTTACCTGAACCCATCGGGCTGTGACGGAATCCAGTCGCACTTCGGCTGGGTTTCCCGCTTCGACGCTCCCGGCTTCCTCAACGGCTCCGCCATCGGGCCGTTCCCCAACGGCACCGCGTGGACCCTGGGCGCGGCGGCCGCGGCCGTCCCGCCGGCGGCCGGCGCCTCGCTCTACGACATCAACGACACGGTGATCGCCAACCCGGCGGTCACGTGCTACGCCCAGACCCGAACGATCAACTGCACTCCCACCGACGACGAGCAGCCGCCGCAGTGTTTCAGCAACTGCCCTCCGCCGGCCAACCTGCTGTCGCAGGAGAACGCTCCCATGTCGCTCGAGTACCCGCCCTACACCGCCGGTGACGTGGCCAATGAAAACTACTGCCAGCCCTCACCGGTCCCAGGCAACATCAACTCACCCTGCCTTGGCTCTGCCATCACGCCCGGCGGCGTGCAGTTCTACTTCCCCAATGGCTCGTGCTTCAACCAGAACTCGCAGGGGGCGACGTACGTCTTCAGCGGCGTGCAGTACAACTGGATCGTCATCTACGCTCCGGCCGCCAACACGTGCGCCGCGAACATGAACGGGGGCGCGTCCACTCAATACATCGGCACCATCTATACGCCGGGCATGGACTGGACGATCAGCGGTGGCGACCGCTCGCCGCTTGCCGGCCAGGTCATCTGCTACACGGCGAAGGTCGCCGGCGGCGGGCAGGCGGGCATCGACTTCAACCCGAACTACTCGCCGGTGCCTCCCGCGGCGCGGCTGATCAACTAGAAGAGCCGACCGCCTGGTAGCCCAGCGCGCGCAGGGCTTCGTCGATCCACTGGATGGCCATCTCCTGCGTGCTCGGCCACACCTCGGCGGAGGCGTCAGGCGTGGCGGTGTCGATGACGACCCGCCCCGCAACCCTCAGCAGGCGGCGCACCAGGGGCGCCGCCTCGGGCACGCTGAACTCGAGATTCTCGAGCGCGCGCGAGAGCATGAAGCAGGCCGCATTGAACGTTTCCGCATCGATTGGCCTATCATTCGCCAGCCGTTCGGCGAGGTCGGCCCTGAGATCAGAGGGGTCCATACGCCGGGCTATTATTCAATCAAGGCTGGGTATGGATCTAACCGAACCTGTTTTGCTGACCCCCGAGGGCCTCGAGAAGCTCAAGCGCGATCTCGAGGTCGCTCTCACGCGCCGCGCCGAGGCCGGCGAGCGCTTGAAGGAAGCCTTCCAGCCGGGAGACATCGAAGACAACCCCGAGTACGAGCAGGCGAAGGAAGAAGTCGGGCTTCTGGACAGCCGCATCTACGAGCTGCAGGAGATGATCGGCCGGGCCCAGATCATCAAGGACACGCACTCGAGCATCGTGGGCCCAGGATCGACGATCGAAGTGACGGACCACGAGGGCGAGACTGAGACATACCACCTCGTCGGCGCGGTCGAGAGCGACCCGTCGGCGGGGCGCATCTCGGTCGACTCGCCCGTGGGCCGCGCGCTCGTCGGCAAGAAGAAGGGCGACAAGGTGACTGTGAGTGTCCCCTCCGGCACCCTCACGCTCACGATCAAGGCGGTCAAATAAGACCACGTCCTCTGTAAGGGCCCCGGTAGCCGCGACTCAGGAGATTGATCCCGGGGCGGTCAACCGCCGAACCACGCTGGGCGTCTTCCTCCGCCAGGCCGCGAAGTATGGCGAGCGGCCTCTCGTCCACTACCTGGAAGGCGAGGCGTGGCAGGTCGAGAGCTGGAACGGGATGCGGCGCGACGTTCTAGCGGTTGCGTCCGGGTTGATCGAGGCCGGCGTCAAGCCCGGCGACTGCGTGATCCTGATCGGCGAGAACAGCCTCGAATGGCTGTACTGCGACTTCGGCATCCAGGCGGCCGGCGCGATCACGGTTCCGATCTATCCCAATTCCCCAGCGGAGATGGCGACAAAGATCATCGAGAACTCGAGCGCCACGTTCGCCATCGCGTCGAATCAAAAGCTCGCGGCCAAGCTCAGCTTGAAGAAGGTCGCGTTGATGGACGACGAAGTCGCGCGGTGGGTCAACCGAGGACCGACTCAAGTCGCCGAGATCGCCGCCCGCCTGTCACGGGTCCAGCCTGACGAGCTCTGCACGATCGTCTACACCTCCGGCACCACCGGCGATCCGAAGGGTGTCGAGCTCGCGCATCGCAACCTGGTCGACATCAGCGAAGCGGCGGTCAAAGTGCATCCGATCACCGATGCCGACTCTGCGCTCTCGTTCTTGCCATACGCACATGTCTTCGAGCGGATCAACGACATCTTCGTCGGCATGATCTATGGCGGCCAGGCGTGGATCTCGCGCGGCGCGGATCACCTGACCGCTGAGCTGTCCGAGGTTCAGCCGACCGTGATGTGCAGTGTGCCGCGCATGTACGAAAAGATGTATGCGGCCGTCATGGCACGCGTCCGTGACGCAAGCCCGACGCGGCGCAGATTGTTCGACTGGGCGATCGAGGTCGGGAAGCAGCACTTTCACGCCCAGACGCCGGGGCCCTGGCTGCGAGTTCAACACAGGGTGGCGGACAGACTCGTCCTCGCCCCGCTTCGCAAGCGGCTGACGGGCGGCCGGCTGCGCTTTTTCATCAGCGGCGGCGCAAGCCTCGCGCGCGAGATCGAGGAGTTCTTCTGGTCGATCGGTGTTCCAATCCTCAACGGGTGGGGGATGACAGAGACCTCGTCCGGGGTCTGCTCGAACACCCTGCGTGAGCACAAGTTCCTCACGGTCGGCAAGCCGTTTCCGGGCGTCGAGGTCAGGATCGCCGACGATGGCGAGATCCTGGTGAAGGGTCCCGGCAACATGCTCGGCTACCACAAGAACCCGGCCGCTACCGCTGAAGTGCTGCAGGACGGCTGGATCTACACCGGCGACATCGGCGAGATCGACGGCGATGGGTTCCTCAAGATCACCGACCGCAAGAAGTCGCTTTTCAAGACGGCGGGGGGCAAGTACGTCGCCCCCCTCCCCCTCGAGCATGGTGTGATGCGAAACCCGCTCGTGCTGCGCGCGATCGTCATCGGCGAAGGCAAGCCTTACGTCACGGCGCTGGCCGTCGTGGACTGGGACGAAGCCAGGAAGCAAGGCCTGGATGAGTCCGGCGTCAGGGCATCGATCCAGAAGACGGTCGATGAGATGAACGTGCACCTGGGCCGCTGGGAGACGATCAAGTACTTCACCCTGCTCGAGCGCGACTTCACGGAAGATGCCGGCGAGCTGTCGCTGAAGCTCGACGTCAAGCGAAAGGTGGTCGCCGACCACTACCGCGAACAAATCGAGGCGATGTACACGGGCAAGTCGCAAGACTCGTAGATTTGCTGGCGTGGCGGGACCGATCGACCTCTCCGACCTTCATGCGGCGCTCGACCGCCTGCGCCCTCAGCTCTGTCACTGCGGCCTGAAGGGGGAGTGTCTCGGCTGCAAAGGGATCGAGATGGTCCGAGTCCAGGCCGAGGCGGTCGCCGCGGCAGCCAGCCAGCCGATCCTGATCCAGGTCGCCCAGGAATCAGCGATGAAGGACATGACCTCGCGCTTCCAGGCGATGTCCGAGCGCCTCATGTCCGACCCTGAGATCCGCCGCTCCGCGGAGCAGATGCAGGAGCGGCTGATGGCCGACCCGGAGACACGCCAGCTGCTCGAAGAGCTGATGCGCCGGCTCGGGGGCCCGCCACCGAGCGAAGAGCTGAACTAGCCGGGGGCGCTAGGCCCTAGGCGGACGAGGGGGTCGCTGCCGGCATCGGTTTGCGCTTCTCCGGTCGGTTCCACAGCGGCAGCGGTCCGGTCTGCAGGCGGCTCACGATCGTCTGCTCCTGGGCCGCGGTGATCTTCTTGTCGCTGACAGCCTTGTCGAGGACCGGCTTCAGGTTGGCGATCAGCTTGTTCCGGAAATCCGCTTCCGAAACCTTCTGCGCCGACGCGACCTGGGACAGCGACTGACCATTCTTGAGGTCGGTCTGCAGCTGTGTTTCGGTGACGCCAAGCGCTGCCGCCGCCGCGGTCAGGTACTGCACCATGTATGCAGCGATCGCCGTTTTGTCTCCGCGCGGGGCGAGGCTAGGCAGCGAGCATGGCGTCTGGTTGGCCAGCTTCTTCTTGATCGTGTCCGCCTGGGCCTGGGTCAGGTGACCCGCCTTGACCTCGTCGGCCAGCGTGTCCGCGATCGCCTTCTGGAAGGCGACGTTGATCTGGGCCTGGCTCTTGCCGATCTCGACGGCGAAATGGGACATGAACTCGCCACACGCTGCGGACGAGGCCCTGGACTGCGCGGCCGCGAGGGAGGCGTCAGATTGTGATTGGGACGATGTGTTCGGTCGAAAACCGAAGCTCATCCCGGCGGCGGACGCGGTCGCGACGACGGCGATTCCGGCGATGGCCACCGCGCCCACGGCGAAGCCGGCGACACGAAGACGGCGCAGCTTCCAGAGTCTTGTAATCATGGGTCCACTCTCCCACGGCGACGCGGCCGCGTTCTTTATGCATTTGTAAGTCGCTTCTCTACACTCGGCTCATGGAAGCGCCGCCAGGATCCGGGCCGTCCCCAGGTTGGACCGGCAAGCACGCCGTCGAGCTCTACGTCCGTACGTACACGACCATGCTGCAGAGCTCGGGCGACATCAAGGTGGAGTCGCTTGTCCAGGCCCACCTGGGCATGGGATCGGTCCTTCATCCCCTGGCGGCTCAGCCGCAATCCGATATGGGCGCGCTGCTGTACACCGTGCGGCGCTTGCCGGCGGCCATCGCGAGCTGCCGCCGCATCATCATGGGTCAGAGCCCCCAGGGATTCCGGGCCGTGCTTGGCGCCGAGATCCTGAGCTGGGAGTCGGTCAAGGCACCGGCCCGGCGACGGCGCTGGTACCACGACGGCAAGAACACGCTGGCCGTGCTGATCGCGTCCAAGTCGGACATCGACGACCTCGTGCCGACGGTCGTCGCCTTCCAGATCGAGTGGAACAAGCTGCATCGCGCACTGCAGGAGGTCGGGCTGTCAGATGAAGACTCCAGACACGCCGCCGGCGCCACGCCCGACGACTGGCGGCGCCTCCGCGACGCATGGGGCGAGAGCTTCGACGCCAATCTGGCGGCCATCAAGCGCGACGAATGCCGGATCGTCCTGCGCCTGATCGGCGGCAGCCATCTCGGCTACGCGCGGAACGCCAGCCGGTGGTGGATGCCTGTCGCGGCCGCGATGGATGACCTCGGCGCGCGCGACGCGCCGATCTATTTCGTCTCCTCGAACGCGCACAGCCTGGTCAACGTGCTCACCGGCGTGGCGCGCCGGATCGAGGACGAGATCGTCGACTGGATCGGCAGGAGTGACCGCGATCTCGATACCGAAAGACGCAAGCTCGAGGCGGGGCACAGCCGGGCGTCGAGGCAGAACTGGCTCTACTACGGCGCGCGCCAGGTGTTCGACGCGAGCCCCGATCGGGACCGGCTTCGCAAGTGGCGCGCCGAGCTCGAGGCGGCGAACGGCATCCGGCACATCGCCGCGGTGGGCACCGGTGTCGACTCGGCGGCCCAAGTCTTCATGCTTTCGAAGCTCGACGCGGCAGCGATCGATCCCCGCGTCGGCGCCGTCGACGAGAAGAAGCTCCGTGCGTCGGACGCATGCATCGTGAACGTCGACTATCCGTTGGGCGAGGCCGCGTATCACATCCTCCGCCAGGTTGCGGAGCAGGCGGCATGGGTGGCCGGTGTCTACGTGCTCGGCAAGGCGGCCACGCTCAACGCTGATGTCGGCGACGTGATGATCCCGAACGTCGTCTACAACGAGCACTCCGGAAACACGTACTGGCTGGACAACTGCTTCACCGCCAGCGACGTGCAGCCGAATCTCGTCTACGGCTCCGCGCTCGACAATCAGCGCGCGGTCACTGTGCGCGGCACGTTCCTGCAGAACCGCGACTACCTCGACTTCTACTACCAGGGGCGGTACACGGTGGTCGAGATGGAAGCCGGGCCGTACCTGGACGCTTGCTTCGAGATCGGCCAGCCGGACCGCTACCCCGTGAACGAGAGCGTCAACATGGCCCAGGTGAACTTCGACCTCGGCATCGTCCACTACGCGTCGGACACCCCGTATACACAGGCGCGCACGCTGGGTGCGCGCGGCCTCAGCTACCGAGGGATGGATTCGACGTACGCGTCAGCCATCGCCGTCGCCCGGCGGATCCTGCAGCGCGAGGAGGCTCTGCTGCCGGCTTCTAAATAGTCGCGGGTGAGGAAACCGACGGCTACGGATAGTCCGGACAAACCGAGCTGAAGCCCGAAGCAAACTTCGGATAGTCCGGACTATCCGGGATGTCCTCCCACTGCGTCTAGGTAGTGAAGACGCGGTGCGGGTGGTTGTGCTCGCCCGCCCCGTGGTTGATCTCCCCGCACGGATGGCAGCTCTCGACCTGGATCGTCGTGTGGCCGATCGCGAAGCGGTCGCAGAGCTTGCTCTCCAGCTCACGCACGACGTGCTCGGCGTCGCCGAGCGATGTGTCGTCGATCACGATGTGGCAGCTCAACGCCAGCTCGTCCGAGGAGAGCGCCCAGACGTGCAGGTCATGGACCCCGGTCACAAGCTTGGTGGCGGAGATCTCGGCGGTCACAGCCGCGAGATTTACCTCAGTCGGCGTCCCCTCCATGAGCAGATTCACGGTCTCTCGGACGCGGACGACGCGACATCACCCGTCACGTGCAGCATCGCCGCCCGAAGGTTCAGGCTGCCGCTGTCCCCGCGGAGAGTGAGGATCACGAATGCGTTGATCGCGATCGCGACTAGAGCTGTCGCGATGACAAGGCCGCCCTGGACCGGGGCAGGATCCATGATCCGACGTACCGCCTCGAAGCCGATCGCCAGCACGATGACGATCAGCGTGGCCGCGTTGAGGAGCGCGGCAAGGATGCCGACCCGGTGGTAGCCGTACGTCCTGCGCTGGTCGGCAGGCCGTTTGGACTGCTCCACCGCGAACCATGCGAGGCCCAATGCGAACACATCGGTCAAGACGTGCCCGGCGTCCGAGAGGAGGGCCAGGGAGTGCGAGAGCAAGCCTCCCGCAAGCTCGATCACGAGGACGGCCAGAGTCAGCACCAGGCCAAGCCTCAGCTTGGCGCCTGTCTGACTTACATGTTCCACAAAGCTAATTTACCCATCCCTACCGGGGTCCCCACGAAATCACCGGATTTCGTGGGGTGGGTCGCGCCACCAATCCCCTCCATGTTCCACGTAGGCGAGCAACATCCCGTGGCGAAGCCCCTCGTGGCTGACGTGCAAGACCGTCAGCCCGTACCAGTCCAGGAACAGGAGGAGCGCCTCCACCCCCGCCCGCAGCGCCTTGACCCGGTTGGCGGGTAAGCCGACCTCGCCCGCCACCTGGCGGGCCCGATGCCGGTCCAACTTCGCCTCGCAGGCCAGCAAGTCGGCGGTCGTCAGGACCTGAGGCGGGTTGCGTCGCGCAAGCACGGCCGGCAAGTTGGAGGCCGTGCCGCCTGTGGCAACCAGCCGTTCGACCTCGCCGTCCGGGGCGTGCGTCAATTCGCGCAGCGCCGCTTTGCGCAGGCGGGCGCGCTCCTCCGGCTTGGGCGGATCGGAAAGGAATTTCGAGGCGAGCACCCCCGAGCCGATCGCCAGGGCTGCGGACATGAGCATCTCGCCACCGCGCGCCACGACGACCTCCGTCGACGCGCCGCCGAGGTCCACAAGCGCCCATTCGCGCCGCGACGCATGGCGGCTTGCGGCGCCGAGGAAGCTCAGCTCCGCCTCCCGCCTTCCGGAGATTATCCGGACGGGAACGCCGATGATCTCGCCGGCCTGCCGGGCGAACACGCGCCCGTCCGAGGCACGGCGCACGGCTTCGGTGGCGCAGGCGATGAGCTGGTCGTAGCCGTCTTTTCTGGCCCCGGCCAGGACCTTGCGCAAGGCTCGCAACGCACCCGTGCTGCCAGCGCCGATCGCACCGGTACGCGCGACCTGCGCTCCCAGCTCCGGCATTTCCACGTAGTGCGCGACGTCTTCGAGCTTGCCGCGGACCACGTCGGCGACCAGGACGTGCACGGTGTTGGAGCCGATGTCGAGCGCAGCCAGACGCGTCACAGGACCAGCCTAGAATCTGGCCGTGGCGAAGAGGACGCGAGTGGAGCGGGACTCCATGGGCGAGATGCAGGTGCCCGCCGACGCGTACTACGGTGCTTCGACCCAGCGCGCGGTCCTGAACTTCCCGATCTCCGGCCAAGCCATGCCGCGGCGGTTCATCCGCGCCCTGGGCATGGTCAAGCGAGCCGCCGCCCAGACCAACCGCGAGCTGGGACTGCTGCCTCGCCGGCGGGCGCGGGCGATCGCGGCGGCGGCGCAGGAGGTCATCGATGGCAAGCTCGACGACCAGTTTCCGATCGACGTCTACCAGACAGGCTCGGGCACCTCGACGAACACGAACGCGAACGAGGTCATCGCGAACCGCGCGACCGAGATCCTCGGCGGCGAGCGGGGCTCGAAGCTGGTCCATCCCAACGACCACGTGAACCTGTGCCAGTCGTCAAACGACGTGATCCCGACCGCGATCCAGCTCGCCGCCGCGATGGCGATCCAGGAGGAGCTCGTGCCGGCGCTCGAGCGCCTGCAGCGCGCCCTCGAGGCGAAGTCGAAAGAGTTTTGGCCCGTGATCAAAACCGGGCGGACTCACCTTCAGGACGCGACTCCGATCCGGCTCGGCCAGGAGTTCCGCGGCTACGCGGGCCAGGTGGAGGAGTCGATCCGCCGGGCCCGGGCCGCGATCGACGAGCTCACGCGGGTCCCGCTAGGCGGCACCGCGGTTGGCACGGGGCTCAACTCACATCCCCAGTACGCACGCCTCGCCACCGCGCGCCTGGCCAAAGCCACGCGGCTGCAGGTGAGAGAAGCGACGAATCACTTCCACGCCCAGGCGACGCTGGACGCGTTGGTCGCCGCGCACGGCGCGCTGCGGACGATCGGGACGAGCCTCTGGAAGATCGGCTCCGACATCCGCCTCATGGGCACGGGTCCCATCGCGGGGCTTGGCGAGCTGCGCCTGCCGGAGACACAGCCGGGGTCGAGCATCATGCCCGGCAAGGTGAACCCGGTCATCGTCGAGTCGCTCCTGATGGTGATCGCGCGTGTCTACGGCAACGACGCCACAGTCGTCGTCTCAGGACAGGCGGGCAGCCTCTTCGAGCTGAACGTGATGATGCCGGTGGCAGGCGCCGCCATTCTCGAGTCCATCACCCTGCTGGCCGCGGGGTCGCGCAATTTCTCCGAGCGTTGCGTGGAAGGTCTGCTGGCGACCGACCGCGGGCCGGAGCTGGTCGAGCGAAGTCCGATGCTCGCGACCGCCCTCAACCCGGTGATCGGCTATGACGAGGCGGGCAAGCTGGCCAAGGAATCGATGCGCACTGGCCGCTCGATCCGTCAGCTCGCGCGCGGGCGCGGCGTCAACGAGAGGCAGCTCAACAAGGTGCTGGACCTGGGCAAGATGACCAAACCCGGTCTTGAAGGCCCGGGCGGAGGCGGCTAGGCTCCGTCTCGATGCGCATGGAGCATCCGCTGCTCCGCTTTCGACTCGCCTTCATCCTGCTCGCCGTCGTGATCGTGGTCGGCGTCGCCGGCTACATGCTGATCGACGGCTGGAACTTCCTCGACTCCTTCTACATGGTGATCATCACGATCAGCACCGTCGGTTACACCGAAGTCCACCCGCAAGGCGTGGCCGGCAGGATGTTCAGCACTGGACTGATCGTCGTCGGCGTGGCGACCATGCTCTACGGCTTCGGCGTCTTCGCCGAGACGCTGACCGACAATGCATTCGGCAGGTATCGGAGGGACCGGCAGTTGGAACGAGATCTCAACCACCTACGCGATCACTTCATCATCTGCGGCTACGGCCGCATCGGCACCCGGATCGTGGCCGAGTTCGAGGAGCACAAGGTCCCGTACGTGGTGATCGACCAGACCGAGGAGGCGCTGGAGCGTATCCGCGCTGAACGCCACCTGCACATCGAGGGTGACGCGTCGAAAGAGGAGATCCTCAAACAGGCGGGGATCGACCGCGCCCGAGGTTTGGTCTCCGCGGTCGATTCCGACGAGCGTGCCGTCTACATCGTGCTCGCCGCTCGGGCGCTCAACCCGAACCTCTACATTGTCGCCCGCGCCGGCCGTCCCGAGTCGATCCGGCGCCTGGAGCTCGCAGGCGCGACGCGGACGATCTCTCCCTACCTCATGGCCGGACACCGGATGGCGGAGCTGGCGATACGGCCCGCGATGGTGGACGTGCTCGACACGCTGCATCACGGCGAGGCGGGGATCGGCGTCGAGGAGATGGTCATCATCTCTGGGACCAAAGCAGAGGGACAAACGCTCGAGGAAGCCGGCCTCTTGACGCCCGACGCCGCCAAGGTGCTTGCCGTGCGCAAAAGCGACGGCACGGTGAACGTCAATCCGCCGGGGAACATACGCCTTGACGACGGGGACCTGGTGATCGCGCTGGGCACCGAGGACCAGCTGTTCGCGTCGGCGGCGAAACTGAGGTAACCCGCCCGCTGACTCACGTTGGAAGTCGTTCCAGGGTGCTCCAAACGTGCCCTTAAAGTGGACTCGTGAAGAGACTCGAAAGGCGACCGGAGCTCGTCGCGCTGGGTTCAGTCGCCATCGGCGTGGCCATCGTGGTGGCCAAGGTCGTGGTCGGGCTGCTGACGGGCAGCCTCGGCATCTTGAGCGAGGCCGTCCATTCGCTATTCGACCTCGCCGCGAGCACGTTCACTCTCTTTGCGGTTCGCACGGCGCGTAAACCGGCCGACAAGGAGCATCCCTACGGCCACGGCCGCGCCGAGAACCTGGCCGCATTCGCCGAGGGGATCTTGCTCCTCATCATCGCCGTGGCGATCGGGTTCGAGGCGGCGAGACGCCTGGTTCAGGGCGGACCGCCTGTGGATCCGACCGGCTATGCGTTCATCCTGCTGATCGGCACGATTCTGATCGAGTCAGGACGCGCCTTCGTGATGCGGCGTGTCGGTGGCGCCATCGCCAGCGAAGCCATGCTCGCCGATTCAGTAGATCGTCTCGCGGATGTCCTGGCCAACCTGGGCGTGCTGATAGGGCTCATCGGTGTGCGCATGGGTCTCCTGTGGGCCGATGCCGCTGCCGCATTGATCGTGGCTGTGATCATCGTTCGCGCTGCCGGCATGTTGACGTGGCGGTCCGGCGACATCCTGATCGACCGCGCGCCCGCGGGCGCAGAAGAGGATCTGCGCGGCGCGATTCGTAACGTGGGTGGGGTGCGGGAGGTGCGGTCCGTTCGAGTCAGGCGGTCTGGACCGAACCTGATCGGCGACGCGACCATCGCCACCGGCCGCATGCTGTCGGTCGAGGCGGTCAGCGCACTCGCTGAGGACGTCAAGGCTCGCGCCCGCTCAGTGCTGCCACGGCTCGATCTCGCGGTCACGGTGGAGGGACAGAAGCAGGGCGCCGACCTGGTCGAGAGAATTCATGCTGCCGCCGCGCGAAATGGCGGCGTGCGTGACCTGCACAACGTGACCGTGGAGCGTGAGGTGGACGGGTCGCTGCACCTGACGATGCACGCGAAACTGCCCGGAGACCAGACCGTGGCCGAGGCGTCCAGTGTCAGCCGCAACCTGGAGCGGTCGATTCGCGCCGAGCTTCCAGAAGTGACACGCATCGATATCCACCTGGAACCGATGGAACCCCAGGTGGTGCCGGGCCAGGACGTGACCGCGCGCAACGCACAGCTCGCGGCTCAAATCCGTGCCATCGTCGAGGCTCACCCCGAGGTCAAGAGATGCGTCGACGTCGAGCTCAGCAGTCGCCAGAACCAGATTCACGCCCACGTCGTGGCAGAGGTCGCGGGCGAGGTGAGCCTCGAGCACGCGCACCGGATCGAGAGCGAGCTCGAAGAGACGATCCGGCGTGAGATCCCGGAAATCCACGAGGTGGTGACGCGGGCGACCGCATGAGGTCGGCTCGCGAGGACGACATTCCTCAGCTGCTGGACCTGTGGCGCGAGGAGGTCGCCCGGGGACGGCAGGACATCGTCCCCGGCGAAACGCGTCTGCGCCGGATGCTCGGGCGGTTCGATTGGGACTCGAAATCGAGGGTGGTCGATCGCGACGAGCGGATCGCAGGCTCGGTGATCGTGATGAGCCGGCCGTCTCCGGACGGCGTGCTGGCCAACGTCTACGCCGCGGGAGAGCCTGACGTCTACCTCGGGATGGTTCGGTGGGGCGTCGAATTTTGCAGAGCGGCGGGCGCCGCCGTCACCCAGGTGTTTGTCGGCAAAGACCGCGGGGCAGGGTTCCCCGGGTTGGGGCTGCGGCATGTAAGGCCGTGGTGGAGGATGGATCGCGGTATCGGGGACGGCTTGCCGCGGCCGGACCCGGTTCCGGGTTACGAGATGATCGATGGCAGGACCGTGCACTCCGGCTCGTGGGCCGACCTATTCAACGGCACCTTTGCCGACCACTGGCGTTTTGCGCCCCGACTGGAAGCAGAGATCGTCTCCGACAAGTCGCCGGAGCTCTGTCTGATGGCCGTCACGTCGGCGGAGCGTGAACCTGTGGCGCTCACTCTCGGCGAGATCGAGAGGTACGCCGGCGATCCCCGGCCGCAGCCGGTCGGCTTGATCAGCTCAGTCGGAACCCTGCCCGGGCATCGACGCCGCGGGCTGGCGACGTGGCTGGTCGCCGACGTGCTGCAGCGCCTCCAGGCCGCGGGTGCGCATCACCTTTCCCTCTACGTGGACGGCGAGAACCACACGCGTGCGTACAACGCGTACAGAAAACTGGGATTCGAGGTCGCTTTCGAGGCGGAGGTCTGGGAAGCTACCTTCCCGTGAAATTTCCCCGTCTGGCGGCCGCGGCGATGCTGGCCGCCGTTTTGCTCTCTGCCTGCCAGAGCACGCAAGCCCAGCCGGCACGGACGAACACCATCCCGGTTCCCAAACCCGCGCCGACCCTCGCCAGTGCGATCAAGTCCGCGACCGACCTCGGACCCGCGGATTCGGCGACGGCTGTGTCTCTCAGCCTCAGCCTCAAGGTCCGGCATGCAGAGGAGCTGGCGGCGCTGCTCGCGGCGGGTGAGACGATCTCGTCGTCCGATTACGCGGCGAGGTTTGGACCGGACCCGGGCCTCGTCCGGCCTGCGATCGCCGCCTTGAGCGTCGCCGGCCTGCATGCAGTCTGGGTTCCTCCCTCCAGCCTGATCGCTGCCGACGGGCCGGCGCCGGCCGCGGCACATCTGTTCCAAGTCGACATCGAGAGCTACCGCCTTCCCAATGGATCGCAGTTCTACGCGTCGCTGGATCAGCCCCACCTTCCACCCGATATCGCGGCCATTGCCGCAAGCGTCAGCGGTCTGGACAACTACCGGCGCTCGCGTGGTTACGCGGTGCGCCCCGGAGGTCTGGTGCCGACAGACATCCTGACCTACTACAACGTCAAACCTCTTCGCGACGCAGGCATCGACGGCAAGGGACAAACGGTGCTGCTGCCCGAGATCGACGACCTACCGAACCTCAACGACCTCAATAAGTTCGCTTCCAAGTTCGGGCTCCCGTCGTTCGACTCTGTGCTAACTGTCAAGCGCAACTCCAGCTGGGGAACGCCTGAAAAACCGGAGGGGGAGACGGTCCTCGACCTCGAGATCATTCATGCGGTCGCGCCCGCGGCCAAGCTGGTGGTTTATCTCTCGGCGCCTGACTTCGGGCACAGCGCGCGAGCTTTCGACCAGATGGTCACCGACCACCTCGGTTCGATCATTTCCGAGAGCCTGGGCTCCTGCGAGCCCGACACTCCGAGTGGCGCGCGCAATGTGTACGCGTCCATCCAAGACCGCTCCCGCGCCCTCGGTATGTCCCACTTCGTGGCGAGCGGCGATACCGGCGCGTTCACGTGCGGGCTCGATCAGGATCCTGCCGGCAGCTTTCCCTCCACGCTACCAACGGTGACCGCGGTCGGTGGCACCAGCGTCTTCGAGTCGCAGGAGGGCGTGTACTTCAAGGAGTACGCGTGGGGCAGTCCGCTCGACCAGAGCGGCGGAGGCGGCGGAGCAAGCCAGTTCTATGCGATGCCCGACTACCAGAAAAGTGTGGGACAGGCGGCCGGCCATGGCCTGCGTCAGGTGCCCGACGTGTCCGCGGATGGGGATCCGTCGACGGGCTTCCACATTCTGTTCAGCGGGCGCGAAGGCCAGGCAGGCGGGACGTCAGCGTCGACGCCACTATGGGCCGCCACGGTCGCGCTGATCAACCAGGACCTGAAAAACAAAGGCCTGCGCGAGGTGGGGTTTGCCAACCCCGCCCTCTACTGGATGGGCGAGAACTCGTCGAAGCTAAACCCCAAGCCCTTCCATGACGTGACGGCGGGAAACAATCTCGGCTTCGACGCACGGGCCGGCTGGGACTTCGCCACGGGCTGGGGCAGCATGGACGCGGCCGCCCTCGCCACGGCGTGGGTGAGATACATCAAGTCAGGCGGCGGCTGATGGACACCCGAGAAGACCCGCCAATCGTCACGTGCCCGCACTGCGGAGCGAACGTCCCCGCGGGTGAGTTCTGCGGCCGGTGCGGGGCGCATCTCGCGACAGGCAGCCCGCGAAGATCGCATGCGTACGCGGCGGTGCCGAACCAGCGTGTCGCGCACCTGGCCATCGTCTCCACGCTGTTTCCTCACCTGGCGTATCGGCGGAGCGGTCCGTTCCGCGTCGCGATCGTGGCGGGCGGAGCGTTGGTGGTGATGCTCGCGGCGCTGCACCTCTTCGCACCGGCCACGGTGGCCGCGGTGTTCCTGCTTCCCGTCCTCTATCTGATGTACCTCTACGAGGTCGAGGTCTACGAGGACGAGCCCTGGCTCGTGGTCGGGGCGACGATGGTGCTCGGGGCACTCCTCGGGCTGGCCTTCGCGAATGTCGCGGGTGTGTCGCTGTCCCAGCTCGACCTGACCGGCGACCGCGAGTCCGCGTTTGTCCTGGCGGCCCTGGCGATCCCGATCGTCGCGCAGCTCCTGATGCTCGCCGGGCCCGCATTTCTCTACACGTTTCGCGCGCGCTTTCGAGAGCCCCTCGACGGCGTCACCTTCGGGGCGGCGTCCGGACTCGGCTTCAGCCTTGCAAGCTCGCTGACCGCATTCTGGCCGCTGATCACCGGACCACTGGTGGCGAACGGGTCACCCATCGACTGGGCGATTCGCCTCACCCGCGCCGGGCTGCTGATCGCGCTTATCAACGCGTGCACCACCGCGCTCATCGCGGCCGCTCTGTGGTTGCACCGCTACGACACGCGGCGCGGCAGACGGCCCGTCATGTCCAGCCTGCTCGGAGCGCTGGTCATAGCGCTCGGCGTGCAGATCATGGTCGGGGTCATCGGAGCGGTGGTCGGCGAGCTCCTTGTGGGGGTTGTCCTGCTCGCCGCGATCTCCATCGTGCTGCTCCTGTATGTCCGAGTCGTGATCCATGACGCCCTGCTGGTCGAAGGCGCCGAGCACGGTGTCGGGCCGGAGGCGCCGTGTCCCGAGTGCCATCGCATGGTGCCGACCATGGCGTTTTGCCCCGCGTGCGGGGCGGCGCGCGCTGCGGGTACCAAGCAGGGCCGAGCGCGACTCGCGGGAGGCGTGTGATGGCGACCATCACAGCCCGATTTTGCGGCCGGTGTGGAGCGGCGCTTGCGCCAGGCGCAGGCTTCTGCGGCCGGTGCGGGACACCCGTCGTGATGCAAGCAGCAGTCGCACCCCAGCCCGTGTACCGCTACGCCCCGGCTCCGCCGATGGCCTATCCCCCTGGTACGCAGGGCAGGCTCCCCCCCGCGTTGATCGCCGGCGGTCTCGTCCTGGTCCTGATCGTGGTGGCCGTGGTGGTCGGCGGGATCGCCATCGCCCAGTTTGCCGGCGGCAAGCTCGCGCCCTGCACAGTCAATTGCGCGCCCAAAATCGTCACGGCGCTGCCTGAGGAGGCGTCGTACCGAAGCTCGGCCTTCAACTTCCAGGTCAACTACTCGTCGGCCTGGACTGTGCGCGACCAGGACGCGTCCAGCGTCACGCTCGGCACACACGTCGGGTCAGTTCAGGTCGTGGGGGCACGCGGCGGCACGCCTGATCAGGCGGCCCAAGCTGTGATCTCGTCGCTGCCCTCCGCGAAATGGCAGGACGTGACGCTGGTCAGCGCGTTGAAAGGTGCGCACATCGGGGACCAGGATGGAATTGGCGCGGTGTACTCGGCCAACCTGATCGGCGCGTCGCAGACCGCGACCAAGGTCCGGTTTGCGGTCATCGCGGCGAGCCGCAACGGGGTTATCGTGGTGATCTTCGCCGTCGACCCGGCCGACCCGAAGAACTCACCCAACGGGATTCCCGAGGGGCAGGCCTTCGACTATCTCTGCACCGAGTTCAGCTGGACCTAGACGCGCTCGAGGGCAAGGCGCGCGCCGAAACCCAGCAGCACGACGCCGGTCACCCTTTCCATCCACTGGCGCACCCTCGGAGCGGTGATCACGTCACGAAGTCGCGTGACGAAGAATCCATAGAGGTTCATCCATAGCCAGCCGATCACGGCGAACGTCACGCCCAGCACCAGCAGCCGCGGAAGAACCGCCTGACCGGGTAGCACGAACTGGGGCAGGAACGTGACGAAGAACACCCCGAGCTTCGGGTTGCTGAGCGCGGAAAGAAATCCCTGCCGGAACACGGCGTGTGCGGGTGCGGCGGGAGGAGTGCCGGTAAGAAGGTCCGGCGGCCTGCGACGCGACTCGACGAGGGTGCGGATTCCGAGGTATGCGAGGTAGCACGCGCCAACGATCTTCAGAATGAAGAGGATTTCGCCCGACGTGCGGAGCAGTGCGGAGAGGCCCACCGCCGTCGCCGTGACCCAGATCACCAACGCCAGCGCGATGCCGCTTGTGGTCAGGACGACGCCCCGGCGACCGTGGGCCAGGGCGTTCCTGGTCACGACCGCCATGTCCGGACCGGGCGTCACGGCAAGCAGGAGGGAAACACCCGCGAACGCGATGAGCTGCGTGTCGATCAAGCGATCTCGGGCAGCTCGAACGAGATCTCGTAGACGCCGCCCACGACTTTGGCCTGGTGGATCCAGCCCATCTTGCGCAACAAGCCGAGCATCTCGCGGTTTTCCGGCAGGACGATGAGCTGAAACAATCGGATTCCGTGCGACCGTGCGACGCGGGCCAGCTCCGCCAGCAACACGCTGCCGAGGCCGCGGCGCTGAAACTCGTCGATCACAGCCACCGCGACCTCGGCGATATCGGTTAGCGCGGCGCGGTCATAGCGCGCCACGCCCACGATTCGCTCCTTGCTCCCCGGCTTGTGGGTGGTGGCGACGATCGCAAAGCGGTCGTTGTAGTCGACGACCGCGAGGCGGTGGGCCAGCGCGTCCGACATCCGCTTGATGGGCGAGAAGAACCGGAAATACACAGTGCGCTCGGACATCGCGGCGACCGCCTCATGGAGGAGCGGCTCGTCTTCGGGCGTGATCGACCGCAGGTGGACCTTCGTTCCATCCCTGAGCTCGACGATCCTGGCCTCGAAACCGGTGGAAACCATGAGTACAAACGGTAACCTGCGCCGATGATGGTGGCTTCCAGCAGGTGGCGCAACCTCGGCGCAGCCGCCGGCGCGGCCACCGCCGCTCTGTTCGCGATCTTCGACCTCTATCAGTGGGCGCTCGCTTATGCCGGCGACCGGTTCCACAACGATTTCACCTTCTATTTCGCCGCGGCCAAGATCGGCCTCACACACGGTTGGGGCTCGATCTACGACCTGGCCCTGCAGCAGGCTCAGCTCGATGCGATGGGCTCCCGAATCACGATCGCGCAGCTGGCGCGCTACATCAGCCCACCACCTGTGGCGTGGTCGGCGCTGCCCTTCACCGCTTTGCCTTATGAGGTCGCCTACTGGGTCTGGTCCGCTCTGCTCGTAGCCGCCCTCGCCGCGGCCTGGTGGCTCGTCTCCCCCGCTGTGGGGCACGCGCGCGTGATCTTCCTTGCCGCGGCGCTCGGCTGGCTGCCGGTGATCTACGGCCTGCAGCTCGGCCAGCCTGGACTGTTCGTGGCTCTCGGTGTGGCCGGGTCCTACGCCTTGCTCAAAGCCAACCGGCCCCTGTGGGCCGGGGTCGCGCTCGGAGCGCTCGCGCTCAAGCCCCAGCTCGGATTTCTGGTCCCGCTGGCTTTGCTCGCGGCGCGCGAATACCGCGCTTTTCTCGGAAGCGTGATCGCGCTCGGCGTGCTGGGCGTGGCCTCGGTGCTCGCGCTTGGTGCCGACGGTCTGAACTCATACTTCGACCGCCTCAGCTTTGCGGCGGGCGTACCTGTGAATCGCGAGCTGACCATCGCCTACTTCGCCGGCACAGGCAACGCCACGCGGCTGATCCAGTTCACGCTCGCAGTTTGGTCGGTCGGCCTCGCGGCCCTTTTGCGGCGACGTGGCATCGAGTGGATGTACGCGTGCGCCCTGGTTGGAGGCATGCTCGCCACCCCCTACGTCCACCTGGACGACCTGGTCATGCTCGGACTGGCCGCATGGCTCCTGCTCCGGGCGCGACCCGTGGCCTGGACATGGGTCTACGCGCTGGCGGGCGTGCTTGCCGTGGAAGGCGAGCCGATCTGGGGCCCGGTGCCGGTCATCGTCGCCGAGCTCGGCGCGCTCGTCTTGCTGTCAGTCGCGGCGCTGAAACATGACGACCGCGACACCGAGGAGCACCGCGCCGAAGGCGAGCATGATGCCCGCCTCGAGCGGGATCGGCAGCACCTGTCCACCGATCGTCAGCCCGAGGCTGTTGACACCAGGCAGGCCTGAATTCGCCAGCACCACGCGCCGGATCGGGTCGATGCCGTAAGAAGCAGGATCGATTCTCGTCAGCACCGTCATCCAGCCCGGCAGGTTGGTGAGCGGGAACAGCGCTCCCGATAGAAAGAACATAGGCATCATCAGGAAGTTCATCACCACCTGAAAACCCTGAAGCGACTTCATCATCGAGGCGAGAGCGACACCAAACGAGGCAAGGCCAAACGCGAGCACCGCGGCAAGCGGAATCAGCTCGATGACGGTGAGAATGTTGAGCTTCACGCCCACGAACGGCGCCAGGACGAGCAGGATCAGCCCCTGGATCATCGCCTGGGTGGTGCCGCCCAGGGCCTTGCCGATCGCGACCGCCCAGCGGTCGATCGGCGCCACCAGCACCTCTTTCAAGAACCCGAACTCCCGGTCCCATACGATCGACATCGCGCCGAAGATCGCGCTGAAGAGGATGGACATGCCGATGATGCCGGGGTACATGAACTGGATGTAGGAGATCCCGGTGCCGCGGCCGAACGCGCCGCCCAGCGACGAGCTGAGGCCTGATCCGAAGACGATGAGGAACAGCAGTGGCTGGGCCAGCGACGCAACCAGTCGCCAGCGGTCGCGCCAGTAGCGGAGTATGTCGCGGTACCAGATGATGTAGATCGCGCGCAGGCTGGCCGTGCGCGTGTCGACGGGCGCTGCCTGCGCCTCCGCCGTGATCACCGGCTTGGTTGCCGTCTCGACGCTCATCTGCGGCGACCCATCCAGCGGCTGGCCATCGCGCGGTTGCGGTCCCTCGCGCTGACCTCCTCCTCGCGGATGGCGCGGCCGGTCAACTTGAGGAAAACGTCGTCGAGCGAAGGCCTGCGTAGGGACACCGTGTCCACCGGGGCCGTAAGCTCGCGCACCAGGCGGGGCACAAACGCCTTTCCATCGGCGACCTCCATACGCAGTGCGCCGTCGTCGCGGGACGGGGTGACGCCGAGCAGTTTCGTGATCTCCTGTGCGGCCCCTTCCGGGTCGGCCGACGTGATCGTGACGACGTCGCCACCCACCATCGCCTTCAGCTCATCCGGGGTGCCGAGCGCCACGATCTTGCCGTGATCGATGATCGCGATCCGGTTGCAGTATTCCGCCTCGTCCATGTAGTGGGTGGTCATGAAGATGGTCACACCCTTTTTCGTTCGCAGCTCGTTCAGATGAGTCCAGATGCTCTTTCGCGTCTGCGGGTCGAGGCCTAGCGTGGGCTCATCGAGAAAAAGGATCTGGGGTTGGTGGAGCATGCCTCGAGCGATCTCCAGCCTCCGTTTCATGCCGCCGGAAAAGGTTTTGACCTGCGAAGAGGCACGATCCGACAGCTGCATCATCTCGAGCATCTCGTCGATCCGGCGGCGCCTGTCTGGTGAAGGCACGCTGTAGACGAAGGCGTGGAACTCGAGGTTCTCGCGCGCGGTGAGCTGATCGTCGAGCGAGGGATCCTGGAACACAAGCCCGATCCGCTGCCGCACCGCGGACGGATCGTGCATCACGTCGATACCCGCCACCCGAGCGACGCCGGCGGTCGGCGTCAGCAGCGTGCACAGCATGGAGATGGTCGTCGACTTGCCCGCGCCGTTCGGCCCAAGGAAGCCGAAGATCTCGCCGGCATGAACCTCGAGGTCGATTCCGGCCACCGCCTCCAGGGCGCCGTATTTCTTGACGAGGCCCCTGGCTTCGATCACGGTGTCGTTTTCCAACTTCCCCACCTTACCGATTCAGTCTTCTCGCGTTCTTGAGCAGGCGGCGCAGCATGCCATTGAGCTCCCGCACCTCGCGAGCGTCGAAGCCGTCCAGCAGACCGCTCTCGACCTGACGAAAGGCCGAGATGAGCCGTGGCAGCAGGTGCCGGCTCTTGGGCCCAAGCGCGATCACGATCGACCGGCGGTCGCCTGGGCTCGTCTTGCGAAAGACGAGGCCCTTTGACTCGAGGCGGTCGACAAGACGGGTCATGCCGGCGGTGTCCGTCCCCAACCGCGCCGCCATCCTGATCGGGTTCGGCTCGCGTAACAGCCGGGACAGGAGGAGGAGCGCCGCCTGCTGCGATGTAAGGCCGTGACTTGTGAGCCGGCGATCGAGCGCGGTGCGCAGCTCGCGACCCACGTGAAACACGAGCGCCGAGACCTGCTCTTGCTGCCGCTCACCGACCTCGTCGGCCCGGACCATCGCGATCCCACATTAGCTGTCTAGACAGTAATTGTCAAGACAGGGTTATGTGCCGTGCCTTCCCTTGCCCTGGGCGAAGCGCCGCGCGCCTTCGTTGGCTTCGCCGGAAGCTACCACCGCCGCTCCGCCTCGGAACTCGGCGCGCATCGCGTCCTCAAAACCGAGCGACCACTGGTTGACCGTGCTCTGCCGATCGGCGCGCATCGCGCCTTGAGGAAAGGCCGCGAGCTCGCGTGCCAACCGTTGCGCCGCCGCCAGCGCGTGGCCAGGCTCGACCAGGCGTTCGACGAGGCCAATGCGCAGCGCTTCGTCGGCCTCGACCCCTCTGCCGGTCAGGATGAGATCGAGCGCGCGGCCTTGCCCGATCAGGCGGGGAAGCCGCACGGTCCCCAGGTCGATCAGCGGCACCCCGAAACGCCGGTTGAACACGCCGAGGGTCGCATTGGCCGCCGCCACGCGAAGGTCGCACCAGAGGGCGAGCTCGAGGCCGCCGGCCACCGCGTATCCCTCGATCGCCGCGATCACGGGCTTGCTCAGCGTCAGCCTGGTCGGGCCCATGGGGCCTCTGCCGTCTTCTCGGAGGCCGTAATTGGCGCCAGCGGCCAGCGCTTTCAGGTCGAAGCCGGCACAGAAATTGCCGCCTGCACCGGTCAAGACGGCGACCGCGAGTCCCTCGTCCGCACCGAACCGCTGGAACGCCTCCTCCAGCGCGTGCGCCGTCTCCGGATCGACGGCGTTTCGCGCCTGCGGCCGGTCGATGGTGACGGTGAGCACCGCCCCATCGACCTCCGTTCCTACCTGACCCTGGCTCCGCCGATCCCCGTGGGCGTCTTTGCTACTGGACCGGCTCATCCGCGCGTTGCCGCTTGCGCTTCGGTCCTCGCGCACCGGCCTGGTGCGCTCCGGTCCGGTGCTCGCGGCGCCTTCGGCTGAGCTCGGCCCAGCGCAAATCCGCTCCACGTGGCCGGCGGATCCAGGGTCTTAGAGCGCGCCTCGCTCGTGGTCGTCTTCCATGAACGGATAGCGGTGCTCGGTCGGCGGCGCGTACGTCTCCTTGATCACGCGCGGGCTGACCCAACGGATCAGATTGAGGAACGACCCGGCCTTGTCGTTGGTGCCGGAAGCGCGGGCTCCGCCGAACGGCTGCAAACCGACCACGGCGCCGGTCGGCTTGTCGTTGATGTAGAAGTTGCCGGCCGCGTTGACGAGCTTCTCCGATGCCTTTCTGATGGCTTGCCGATCTCGCGCGAAGACGGCGCCCGTCAGTCCGTAGGGGCTGGTGCGGTCGCAGAGATCCAGCGTCTCATCGAACTTTCCGTCGGCGTACGGGTACACGGTCAGAATCGGACCGAACAGCTCTTCGCGGAGGAGCTTGAAATCGGGATCAGTGGTCTCGATCACGGTCGGCCGGACGAACCAGCCCACCTTGTCGTCGCCCTTCCCGCCGGCGACCACGTTCGCGCTCTGGGTCTTCTTCGCGTAATCGATCGCGTTCATGTGCGTGGTGTAGGCGCGTTCGTCGATCACCGCGCCCATGAAGTTTCGGAAGTCCGCCACGTCACCCTGCGGAATCGCGTCCACGAGATCGGCGAGATCGGACCGCATCGCCTTCCACATCGACTGCGGGATGTAGGCGCGAGATGCGGCCGAGCACTTCTGGCCTTGATACTCGAAAGCGCCGCGAACGAGGGCGGTGCGCAAAGCGTCTGGGTCAGCGGAGTCGTGGGCGACGACGAAATCCTTGCCGCCGGTCTCGCCGACGAGTCGCGGATAGGTGCGGTACCTGCCGATATTGTGGCCGACCTCGCGCCACATGTTTTGGAACACCTCGGTCGAGCCCGTGAAGTGGATGCCCGCGAGCTCGCGATGGTTGAGCACCTTCTCGGAGATCTCCGAGGCGGTGCCGCTGACCATGTTGATCACGCCTGGCGGCATGCCCGCCTCGAGGAGCAGCTCCATCAGGAAGTGGCTCACAAGCAGCGTCTGCGTCGCCGGCTTGAAGACGACGGTGTTGCCCATGAGCATCGGCGCGGTGGGGAGGTTGCCGGCGATCGATGTGAAGTTGAACGGGCTTACCGCGAAGATGAAACCTTCGAGGGGGCGGTACTCGAGGCGGTTCCAGGCAGTGCCGTCATTGAGCGGCTGGTTGCGCAGCAGCTGGTCGCCGAAATAGGCGTTGAAGCGCCAGAAGTCGATCGTCTCGCATGCGGCGTCGATCTCCGCCTGGTGGACGGTCTTCGACTGGCCGAGCATCGTCGCCGCATTGATGGTGTCGCGCCACGGACCCGCCAGCAGGGAGCCTGCTCGCAGAAGGACCGCGGCTCGCTCGTGGTATGAGGTTGCCGCCCACATCTTGCGCGCCTTGAGCGCGGCCTCAATCGCGTCGTCGATGTCTTTTGCTGCTCCGACCGCATACTCGGCGATCGCTAGCTCGTGCCGGTGCGGCGAGCGGATGTCGCCGCGCGACGCACCCCACCGACGCTCGCCGCCGATCTGCATCGGCACCTCGGTTTTGGCGTCGGTCAGGTCGGCCAGTCGTGACTTCAGGCTTTTGCGAGTGAGGTCGTGGGGGGCGTACGGACGCACCGGCTCATTGGTCGGCTGTGGGACCTGAAAATGTCCGTCGGCGGTCATAAGGCTTCCTCCACTGGTGCGGCTGCGCGTGTATGTTGCTGCGCCAGCTTCGATGATCCTCCAAATCCAGAGTTACTTGGGGTAACCCGTGCTCGTATCCCAACCGGTGGCTGTCGGCTCTCTCGGCGCGCCCGCGACTTCAACGGCGAACCGAGTTCGCCGGACGGTCGCCCTGCTCCGGCGGCGCGGCTTCGCGGTGACGCCCTCCCGACTCGCGGCCATGTGCCTCGGCGGCCCGCTGTCGGAAGCAGAAGTTCGGTGGGCAGTTGCCGCCAGCCCGAATCTCACGACCTTCGAGGATCTCGTCCTGGACCGCGACGCCGTCAGCGATGCAGGGTCGATCCGCAGCCGCGCCGTCGGCCACACGGCCGAATCCGGCGCGTACGTCGCGATGACCCTGGACTTCGTGCGCACTCTGGTCGCGGCGGCCCCTTTCATCCGCAGCGTCTCGATCGCCGGCTCCCTGGCCAGCGGAGGCTTCCGGCCGTCTGACGACGTCGACCTCAACCTGATCGTCGACGACGGCCACCGTCACCTCGCCTACGTCGTCGTCAACGTACTGGGCCTCGCCCACGCGATGCGTCATCGCGCCAAGCCGGTGGACGACCTCACGCGACGTCCGCTCGCGCCACGCCTGATGACAGCGAACCTCATCCTCGAGCGCTCGCAGTACCTCCCTTTGCAGCGCGACGACGAAGACATGGCATTCGAGTTTCTGATCGGCGAGCCCGTCTTCGGGCTCGAGGCGATCGCCGAGGTCCTCGACGCCAACCCGGCCCTGCTCGAGCACTTTCCACAGCTGGCCGGCAAGCCGGTACCGTTCGCGATCGAGACTCGCCGCCGTCTGCCGAAAAGCCTTTTTCCGCGGATTCTCGATCCGCCCGCACGGGCGTTGGGTCAGGCGGCCTGGCGGTACATGCAGTGGACGCGGCGGCACCGGCCCGAAGCCCTGGCGCGCGTCGCCTACGTGCGGTCGACGATGCGGCCGTACACCCTCTTCGACGCGAGTTGATCGGTCTCGTCAGCGCCGTCGTTCTCGCCATGACGAGCGTCGTCCTTTTCGTCTTCGGCACCAACCTCCTATACCTGACGTTCCGGGCGATCCGGCTGCCGCCGCCACCGCGGCGCAGATTCGTCTCCGACCAAGAGCCCGTCGTGTGCATCCAGGTCCCGATCTACAACGAGCGCTACGTGGCCGAACGCGTCATCGACGCGGTGTGCTCCATCGACTGGCCTCGCGATCGCCTGCACGTGCAGGTCCTCGACGACTCCGACGACGAGACGACACATATCGCGGGCAAGCGGATCGCGCGCTGGCAGCGAAAAGGGCTGCACGTGGATCACGTGCGGCGGCGCTCGCGGAATGGATTCAAGGCCGGTGCGCTGGCGTTTGGGCTCGAGCGGACTGACGCTCGGCTGATCGCGATCTTCGACGCCGACTTCGTACCCGCCCCCGACTTCCTGCGCCGCACGATCGGTGCGTTCGACGAGCCGTCCGTCGGCTTTGTTCAGGCCCGTTGGGGGCACCTCGACGAGGGCTACACGCTGTTCACCCGCCTGCAGGCGATGGCCATCGACTTCCACTTTCTCATCGAGCAGCCGGTCCGCTCGGCGGCCGGCTACTTCACCAACTTCACGGGCACCGCCGGAGTGTGGCGCCGGGCGGCGATCGAGGACGCAGGGGGATGGAGCGCGCGCACGCTGACCGAAGACCTCGACCTCAGCTATCGCGCGCAGCTGCGCGGCTGGAAGTCCGCGTACATCGAGGAGCTGGTCGTCCCGGAGGAGCTTCCCGTCTCGATCGACGCCTACCGCCGTCAGCAGTCGCGCTGGGCGACGGGCAGCTTTCAGTCCGCGTTCCGGCTGCTTGGACCGGTGATCCGAAGCACGGCTCGGGCGGCGGTCAAATTTCAGGCGGCGATTCACCTGCTCGCATACGGCGTCGGCCCAGTGATGCTCGTCCAGCTCGCATGCTATCCACTGCTCCTGCTCACGCTCGACCAGCCGGGTCTCAAGCTGCCGTGGTACCTGACATACGCGTCGGCCATCTCCATCGTCGTCGGCCTCACACCGTGGGTCGGTTTCATCGCCGCCCAGACGAGGAGGGGCCGCAGGTGGTGGGCGGGGCTGCCGGCGGTCTTCTGCCAGGTCGTCGGCGCCGGCATGTCACTGAATACGCTGCTGTCGCTCGCGCGGGCGGCGAAGCCGGGTGGCGTCTTCGTGCGCACGCCGAAGCACCGCATCGTGAAGGCCGGACAGGAGTGGAGAAACCAGGCCTACGTTCGCGTCGGCGACCCGAGGGCGTTGATCGAAGCCATCGCCGGCCTTGGCGCGCTTGCGATGGTCCCCGTCGCCCTCGACAGGCACCAGGTCCTCATCGCGATCTACTCCGGCATGTTCGCACTGGGTTTTCTCGCTGTCGCGGGTCTGAGCCTCGTCGACTTACTCGAGGTGCTGACCCTGCGACGGCTCGGCGCTCGCGCGCTGGCCCGGATCCAACGCGGCGCGCCTGTTGCCGCCCTCTTCGGGTTGGCATCGCTACTGCTCTTGACGGCCGCGCAGATGCGCGAGCCATTCGAGGACGGCTACGGCCACTGGCTTGTCGCCGCCAACCTCGCAGCCACCGGGCACCTGCACGATCCCCTCTTCAGCATGGAGGACACCTGGCTTCCGGGGTACCACGTGCTCGCGGCTGCGGTCCTCCGATTGTTCGGGCTCTGGCAGATCGGCGCCCTCAAAGCGGTGAGCGCGCTCCTCGGCGTCGCCGCGGCTGCATGCGTCTACGGACTCGCCCCCAACGTGCGACAGGCCCGCCTGGCGGTTGGGCTGCTCGTCCTCAACCCCGTCTTCCTCTTCACCTCAGGTTCGGCTGTAGTAGAGCCGCTCCTCACCGCCCTTCTTATGGCAAGCGCGCTCGCGGCGGTGCGTGGCCGCATGAAGCTGGCGGCGCTGCTGGCGGCGCTTGCGTGTGTGACCTCCACGAAGGCCTGGGTGTGGATCGCGGCCGCCGCTGCGTTCACGGTCTTCGAGATCCTCAGATCGCGCACGGCCGGCCGAACCGGCGCCCGGGCGATGGCCTGGGCTGTACCGGCGTTAGGCATCCTTCTTTTCTTCCAGCTCGGCTTTGCGCCAGTCACCAACTCGATGGCGCGAGGAAGCATCGAGGTCATGTCAGCGTCCGTGCGCGGCAGCATCCCCCCCGTGGGCATCGAGCGCGTCCTCGAGCTGGGGACGACGTTCGGGCTTGCCGCCCTCCCGTTGTTTGCACTCGGCACCGTGGGCGCGGTCACTTCGTTGCGGAGCCGGCACACCAAGACATGGAAGCTCGTCTACTTCCCCGCGCTCGCCTACCTCGGCGTCGTGTTCGCACTTGTCGCCGCGGGTACCTACAGCGGTAGCCACCGCTACCTTTATCCGGCGCTGCCGGCGCTGGCTCTTCTGGCGGCAGGAGTCCTCGACCGGCACCGGGTCGCAATCGGGTCACTAGCACTCGGCGCCACGGCCATGCTGGCGGTGGCGTTCCTCCCCATCTTCTCGAGCTTTGCCGACGCGAACTCCGGACTGGTGGCCGCCGGCCGTGCCGCCGCAGGTAGCTCGCGCATGCTGCTGACCGACTCGCCGACTGCAGCCTATTACAGCGGAAGGCAACCGGCGGAGATCACCGGCTCGCAGGCGCTTCCCGCCGAGCGTACGCAAGCCCTCGCGTGGATGCGATCGCACGGCGTGTCGATGCTCGTCGTCGAGAACATCAGCTATTACCGCGCGACCGAGCTCTTTCCAGACCTGGCGCAGGGCAAGCCGACGATGCCCTTCGTCTCCGCCGGCCCGATCGACGCCTTCCGCGTGTCTGGCGGCAAGGCGGTGTTTGCTTACCGGCTGCTCCCCGACCTCACGCTGGACCCGGCGTCCCAGGGAAAGACCGCGCCGCTCGCCAAGGGCTTGACCATGGGCACCGCCGGCACTGGCGAGGGGATGGGGTTTGGGGTGCCGATCGTGCGCTACCGCGACGGCTGGGTCTACTCCCGGACATCCAGCACCGTGGCGACCACCGCCACGTCGTGGAAGCGAACCTTCCAGCTGGACGAGATGGGCGGTGACGCGGCCCATAGCTACAAGTTCGTTCCTATTGCATCGCGAGGCGCGGTCGAGGTGACGTACACGCTCGACGGCACCGGCGTCGCGATCACCGTCAAGCCGCTTTGGCTGCAGCTCGGCTACTCGGAGGTCGGGATCCTCAATGAGCAGTCGGCGGATTTCAACGACTTCGCCGCCGACGGACAGCCGACCCTGACCAACGCAGCGTTTGGAAACTGGATCCCGGTGACCGGGAGCTGGGCGCGATTGCGCTCGGGGTCGCTAGGCGTCGAGTGGTCGTTGCCCGCGGTAGCCGGCGCTTCTCTATACGCCGGGCGTGAGCTCGCCGCGCCGGACTTCGACTGGGCCGGCCTCGACTACATTTTCCCGTCGAAATTCGACGGCGCCACATACCACATCAACATCCAGGAGGCGAACTAGATGGGTCCCCACCCCACATCCCTCGCCACGCATGGGGAGGGTGCCAGGCATGACATGACCGAGCACGTCGACGTGGTCCTCGTCTACCCGCAGCGCGCTCCGGCGCAGGGCCGCCACTGGATCATGCCTTCGCTCGGCCTCATGTACCTCAGCGCGTCGCTGCGTCACGCCGGGTACACGGTCAAGCACATCGACCACACCTTCCTCGAGCGTCGCGAGGTCCTCGCCGAGATCGACCGGTTGCGACCCTCGGTGATTGGCATCTACTGCATGATCACCATGCAGGACGAGGCGCTCTCGCTCGCGGAGCAGGTGCGAGGCAAGGCGCTCACGGTGGTCGGCGGTCCGTACCCCTCGGGCGAGCCCGAGACTTTCGTGAACCAGTTCGATCTCGTCGCCGTCGGCGAGGGCGAGGAGACGATCGTCTCGATCATGGAGCACCTCGGCGACCGCCGCTTCGACGAGATCCCCGGTGTCGTGTTCAAGCGCGATGGCCAGGTGGTCCGGAGCACAGCGCGGCAGCGCACCAAGGACATGACGCACCTGCCGCTCCCGTATCGCGGCGACATCCCCAACGACCAATACATCGCCTACTGGCGCAAGCATTGGAAGGACGCCACCACTCCACTGATGTCGACGCGCGGATGTCCATTTCGCTGCGACTTCTGCCACAAGTCCGTGTTCGGCGACCTGTTCAGCGCGCGGCCCACCGAGTCTGTGGTCGCGGAGATGCGCGAGATCGCGGAGCTCGGGTACGACCACATCTGGATGTCCGACGACCTCTTCACCCTCAACTACAGGCGCACCTTTGAGCTGGCCGAGGCGATCGAGGACGCCCACCTGCCGCTGACGTGGGAGTGCCTGAGCCGCGTCACGCACGTCGACCAGGCGCTCTTCGAACAGATGCACCGCGCGGGCTGCAAGCGGATCTTCTTCGGCATCGAATCCGGCGATGAGCGCGTCCTCAAGGAGATGAAGAAGGGCATCACGCCGGACCAGGCGCGGGCCGCGGTGGAAGCGTGTGTCGCTGCCGGGATCAAGGCGGCCGGTTTCTTCATGGTCGGCTACCTCGGTGAGACCACCGACTCGTTGATCCGCAGCATCAACTTCTCGAGCAGCCTGCCCCTCGATTACGTCAGCTACACGATCGCCTACCCGCTGCCAGGCACCGGGTTCTACGAGCGCGTGCGCGAGCGGCGGCTGCATGGCGAGTGGCACAAGGTTCGCCACAACCGGCTGCTTTTCAACACCGATTTCTCGGAGCACAAGCTCCGCGCGGCGATCCTCAAAGGAGCGATCCAGCACCGCTTGAACCGCATGCACATGCGACCCGCGGCTCGTGCGTTCCAGCTCGCAACCGACCCTGTATTGAGGGCGATGAAGTAACTACGATCACGCGCGTGCAGGAGATCTGGCCCAGCCTCTTCCGGATTGTCGTCGGCCTCTACTGGCTTTACTTCGCCAGCCAGAAATGGCAGGGCGTCGGATGGATGAAGCCTCTGATCGAGTCGACGTCGCGCGCGAACCCGATCCCCGGCCTTCACGAGTTCCTGGTCGCGGTCGTCGTCCCCAACTGGCTGCCGTTCGCGCTCGCGCAGGCCGTCGGTGAGACAGTCGTTGCGGTCGCCCTGATCCTCGGCCTCGCCACGCGTTGGGCGGGAGTGCTTGGTTTCCTGCTCGCCGCCAATCTCGCGCTGACCGTCGCTTTCGGTGTGAACGACGACGGGTTCCGCTGGATCTACTATCTCGCGGTGCTCGTCAACGCACAGGTGATCATGTCAGGAGGCGGCCCAATAGCCTTTGGGCGATTCGGCTGGGTGCCGGCCTGGCTTCGCTGAACCAGATAGCCTTTCGTCGTGAGCGTCGACGCCGAGGGCTACGGTTTTCCCGAGCATCAACGGACGCTGACGCGTCTCATCGATGACATCCGGATCCTTTCTCCTTCGGGTGTCGAGCGCGCGGCGCAGGGTTGGGATCGCCACGCGCGGCTGCACGGACTGGAGTCGATCCACGCCGCGGAGAAAGCGGCGCTGCACGCGATCGAGAAGGCAGACCGCGGCCCCGCATGGGACGAGGTCCGCCGCAACCTTTTCGGGTTGACGGAATCGGGCGGCGCGCTCGTCAGCTGGAAGGCGGAGCACGGCGAGATCGGTCACAAGGCGGAGGAGGCGGCTTTCATGGCCGCGCTCGGGCTCGTCGCCGGCAACCTGATCGGCAAGGAGCAGGCCAACACGCTGGTCCGCCCGCTGTCTGAAGCGCTGCCCTGGCTGCTGCCTGAGGAGAACCAGCCGGCGTAGCCCAACTCTTCCCCATTTATGCGGAAGTCCCGGCCGATGGCCGGGGATGGGGCCGCCCGGGCTAGGTCGTCGTGCTCGCCAGCTCGGCCAGGTCCCTGTTCGTGTCCTCCAGCGCCGATGGATCCATGCGGCGGCGACTCTCCACCAGCTTGCCACCCGCCTCGTTGGTCTTGGAGTCGTTCATGGACAGCACGCCCTCGACGAGCCCATCGCGGAGATAGAAGACAGAGAACGAACGGGCCTCGCGGTCGCCGCGCCACACCGCCGTATCGTCGCCTGACGCGTGGCCTCGGTACTCGAGGTTGACGTCGTACTGATCGGACCAGAAGTAGGGGATCTTCGTATACGGCTGGTGCCCGCCCGCGATCGACGCCGCTATGCCGCGACCCTGGTTCTTCGCGACCTCCCAGTGCTCGACGCGGATGGCACGGCGCAGCACAGGGTGCTGGTGCAGGGCAACGTCGCCGCCCACGTAAACGTTCTCGGCGGCTCGCAAACCTTCGTCGACGCGGACACCGCCGCCTTCGATCGGCAGCCCAAGAGTGCGGGGCAGGTCGAGGTTCGGCTCGATGCCGACCGCGACGAGCACCAGGTCCGCCTCCTCATCCTTACCGCCGGAGAGCGTGACGCCGGTCACTCGATTGCCGTCCGTATGCCACGACTCGACCTTCGTGTCGGTGCGGACGTCGACGCCCTGGTCGCGGTGGATCGCGGCGTAGATCTCTCCGACCTCGCTGCCCAGCGCCCGCTGCAGCGGGACCGGAAGCGCCTCCACGAGGAGCACTTCCTTGCCGAGCTTGCGGGCTGACGCCGCGACCTCGGCGCCGATGAATCCAGCACCGATCAAGAGGAGGCGCCGCGCATGGCCGAGCGCCTCGCGGATCGCCTTGCTGTCCCCCAGAGAACGGAGCGTGAGCACGTTCTCGGCGTCGGGGATGCCGGGCAAGCGCCGCGGCGTGCCGCCTAGTCCGAGGACCAGCACGTCGAAGGAAACGTCATCACCCCCAGCAACGGTCAGCCTCCGCTCCGTGAGCGATCCGCCGGTAACGTGCTGCTCGAGGTGCAGCTCGATCCGCTCTTTGGCGTAGTCGGACTCGTCGTGCAGGAAAACTTTCGGCGGCTCGATCTCGCCCCGAAGGAACTCTTTGGAAAGATACGGACGATCGTAAGGACGGTCGCGGTCCGCGCTGAGGATCGTGATCTCACCGTCGAAGCCCCTCTTGCGCAGGGTGAATGCCGCGTAGTCACCGGTACCGCCACCTCCGACGATCACCACGCGCTTCATCGCATCAGTCCGATACGCGCACGTGGTACAGCCACTCGTGCGGATCCGGGGCAGCGCCACGCTGGATGTCGACGAGGGCCCGGCGCAGTCGCATGCTGACCTCGCCGGCGCCGCCGTCACCCACGGTCCACGCTCCGCGCGCCGACTTGACCGCGGCGACCGGCGTGATCACCGCTGCGGTGCCGCAGGCAAAGACCTCCGTTAGCGAGCCGTCCTCGCATCCATGCCGCCATTCGTCGACGCTGATCCGGCCTTCCTCGGTCGCGTAACCGAGATCGCTGCCGATGGTCAGCAGGGAGTCGCGCGTGACTCCTGGAAGCAAGGTGCCGGTCAGGGCGGGCGTCATGAGCCGGGCCTGGTTTCCCCGGCCGTAGACGAAGCACAGGTTCATGCCGCCCATCTCCTCGATCCAGCGATGGTCACGGGAGTCGAGCCACACGACCTGGTCGCAGCCCTGTGCGGACGCCTGCGCCTGGGCTAGGAGGCCTCCGGCGTAGTTGCCGCCCGTTTTCGCCTCCCCGGTGCCACCAGGTGCGGCCCGGCTGAAGTCCTCGGACAGCCAGACGGTCACCGGCTTTATGCCGCGGGGGAAATACGAGCCGGACGGCGAAGCGATGAGCAGGAACATGACGTTCACGGCCGGGTGGACCGCGAGGGTGACCTCGCTCGCGAACATCATCGGCCGGAGGTAAAGGCTGTGCTCCGCGGCGGATGGAACCCATTCGTGGTCGGCGGCGAGCAACACGTCAATCGCCTCCAGGAAGGCCTCCTCGGGGAGCTCGGGTAGCGCGAGCCGTCGTGCGGAGTTGCGAAAGCGCACCGCATGCCTGTCGGGCCGAAAGGCGGCGACGCCGCCGCCGCCCTGGCGGAACGCCTTCAGTCCCTCGAATACAGCCTGGGCGTAGTGGAGGACCGATGTGCCAGGGTCGAGCGTGAGCGGCGCGTAGGGAATCAGCGCGGCGCCGTGCCAACCGCGGTCGGCGGTCCAGGAGATCCGGACCATGTGCTCGGTGAAGATGCGGCCGAAACCGGGGTCCGCGAGGAGCCGCTCGCGTTCTGCCGCGGGCGTCCGGACCTTGGACCGGTTGACCTCAAATGTCAGGGTGGGCGTCGAGCTCACGCTCCGCCAACAGTAACGCCGACCGATTTATCGCGGCTGGACTTGCTCCAGCCGCAAACCACGCTGCCTTTGTGCCGCCATGCGCGTCCGTGTTACCAAGGGATCCTTCGTCTCCCAAAGGGGTCACGACCCGAAATCCGGCGCCGCTTACCACTCGAGGAATTGCAGCCTGCAAGCGCCGGTGAGCATCGCGCCGTACGGGGAACCGCCGCGTTTCGCGACTTTGGCGGCTGGACGTGCTCCAGCCGCGACCTACGCTTCCTTCCCGCCGCCGGGCGTCTCTCCGCCGCCCAGGGCTACTTTCCGTTCCGGAGGGGGTTAGCGACGCGAATCCGGCGCGCAATTCGCGCCTCGAGTTGCCGGGTTCGGCGCGCGCCACTGAGTGTCGCGACGTAGGGGGAACCCGGCAGGGTTCCCACTGCGACATCATGAGGCCGAGCCTTGCGGCCCGGCCTCGCGAGAGGAAGGAAGGGGTCCTTTCTTCTTAGACCTGTTGGAGCTAGTGGCCCGCGGCGATCGGGAGGGCCACCACCACCGGCTCGACCACGGGAATCGCCTCCGCAAGCTCGATTCCGAACCCGTCGACGGTCAGGATCGAGGGTTGCGGCCTCTTCTGGCGCGCCCTACGCGCGGGGGGCCGGCCTGCGACGATCGGGTCGAGGAGGTGCCTGAGTTTCAGCTCCAGAATCTGATCGAAGTCGTTCATCTGTAGCAGAAACGCCTCCCACAACAGGAGTACCCGCGACTACTACCTTTTTTCCTGAAATCGTCGGCCACGGCGCTTCGGCTGCTCGCCGGAAGGCGCCTAGAACGAGCCTACGCCGCGCGGGAGGTGGGCTCAGCAGACGGCCTGTCTTCACCATGCGCCCCGCCTTCTTCGGGGACGACGAACCGGGCGTCCCGGTCGAGCGTGTGGGCCAGCTTCACGAGACGCAGTCGCGTCGGACCGGGACCGAGCACCCTTGCCGCCAAGACCACGAACGGTCTGACCAGGATCTGACTCGTCGAGCCGTTGACCAATCCAAAAGCTCGTCGAGCAACCATGCCGACCAGATAACCTCGCGACTCTGACGAGTACCCCTGATGCGAATCCGCCAGAACTTCCATTGCCACTTCCAGCCACCCCACCTTCCGCCCCTTGTGACAAGGAGCCCCACTGAAGCAGCCAGTGCGAGCCCCCCTTCGCTTGATGAACGCCGCCGGTCCAGGGAATACTCGCGGGTACTTTCGAAGATGATTCGCGTGCGTGTGGCACACGGAAGTAAACTCCTGTTAGGCGCATGGCGAGCGAAGGGGGGAGCGACCTGGAAGCCATCGGAGCTGCCGTCGGCCACCTCGACCTGCTCGACGCGGTCCAGTCCGCCTCCGCCGAGCTGTCCAACCACAAGTCCGTGGCGGACGTCGCGCAGGCCGCGCTGACCAAGGCCATCGAGCTCACGAAGTCGTCGGTGGCGTTCCTGGCGCTGGCCGATGACGATGCTGAGGGCAAGCGTGTGTTCTCGATGGCAGAGGACCCAAACCGCGCCCTGCCTGAGGACGACATCGAGAAGATCTTCGCCAGCGCGGCCGCCTTGTCAGCACCCACGGCGAACGCGACCTGGAATCGGATGGCTGGCATCGGCGCGCCGGCGAGCCGCTCGACGTGCGCCCAATCGCTCCAGGTCTCCGGCCGCTCGCTCGGCATGATCGGTGTCGCGAGCCCAAGCGGCTACACGGCGGTGCAGCAGAAGACGTTCGCGATCCTCGCGAACCAGGTCGCGGCAGCGATCGCCGTCGCGCAGCTGGGCGAGCGCCGTCAGGCCATGATCGACACGCTGGTCAACCTGAGGGCGGACCTTGACCGCAGCGAGCGGCAGAGGTTGATCAACGAAGAGAGGGCGATGAGCGCCGAGCGTGTCGAGCGGGCGCACGAGGCCGCGGTTGACGCCCTGCTCGCGGTATCGCGACACGCGCGGAGCGGCCACGGACTCGCCGACTTCTACCGCCTCCTGACGCGGAGCATCGCCGAGCTTGTCGCCGCCGAGAAGGTCGTTTTCTGGAAGCTCGACGACGAAGGAAAGCTGCAACCGATCCCAGGCGCATATGGTGTCGACAACCAGTTCATGGCAGGCCTGCGACCGGCGCCGTGCGCTCCGGACAGCGACGACGTCGCCAGCCGTGTGGTGTTTCACGACCTGATGTTCAGGGCCGCACGGACCGATGACTCGAGCGACTTCCGGTACGTGCTCGACACGCTCGGCGTGAGGAATGCCGTTGCCGTGCCCTGGCGCGCCGGCGACCAGCGCCTTGGCCAGGTCGCGGCGTATGACTCGCGACGCGTCGAAGGGTTTTCCCGTGAGGACACGTGGGTCTTGCAGAAAGCCGGGCTTGCAGCGGGGCTTGTCTGGCAGCTGAAGTACGCGGAGCGGGATTTGAAACGGACCGCCGAGCGGCTGGAGAAGGTGGACGCCGCGCGACAGATGCTGCTCAAGAATGTCTCCACCGCGGTGGACAGGGCGCGCAAGCGATTTGCCGGAGACCTGCATGACGACGCGCTGCAGAAGCTGACTGCTGTTGAGCTGCAGCTCCAGCGCCTCCGCGAACCTAACGGCGATTCGGCCGCGCTCCTCAGCGAGGCGCAGTCGCTGCTGAACGAAACCGAGGAGGCGCTTCGGCGCCTTCTGTTCGAAGTCCGCCCGCCCGCGCTGGAGGTCCCCGGCGGATTTCTCGAGACGATTGATGAGCGGATCCGCATGCTTCGCTCCCTGACGGGGGCGGCGGTCGAGCTACAGCTCGACCTGCCGGAAGATCTCTCTTACGAATATCGCTCGATGCTGTTCCGACAGCTCAGCGAAGCGATCGCCAACGTCGAGAAGCACGCCTCCGCAACCCGGGTGACCGTCTGCCTGCAGGTGCATGAAGGCGGGATCCGAGGGCTCGTGCAAGACAACGGGCGCGGCTTTGTCGTTGCCGACCAGGACCGCCTGCCCGGCCACCTGGGGCTCCTCGCGCTGAACGAGCGCGCGCTGCTCGCCGGCGGCTGGAACAAGATCACGAGCGAGCCCGGACTCGGGACATCTGTCGAATTCTGGCTGCCGCTGACCGAATCTAAGGTATAGATGTGGCGGTGAAGAGCGACACGACGCGGGTCCTCATCGTGGAAGACCACCAGGTGGTCGCCGAAGGCCTGGCCGCGCTCATCAACGACCAGAAGGACATGACGGTCGTTGGGCATGCGGGCTCCGTGGCGGACTCGATCGCACGCGCCGCGGAGCTCAAGCCGGACCTCGTCCTGATCGACTTCCGGCTGACCGACGGGACCGGCGCGGACGCAGCGACTGGAATTCGCCAGCTGCGGCCGGAGGCAAAGCTCATCTTCCTCACCCGGGAGGACAGCGACGCCGCGCGGTTCGCCGCTCTGGAGGCCGGGGCAAGCGCTTTCATCCACAAGTCGCGGGCGGCGCAAGACGTCGTCGACGCCATCCGGACCGTCGCCGATGGCGGGACGCTGTTCACGCCTCGGACCATCGCCCAGCTGCTGAATACCCGGCGCGAGGTCGAGACCCAGCTCGAGCGTTTGACCGCGCGCGAGAAGGAAGTCCTGCGGCTTATGGCGGAAGGCACGTCGAGCCGCGAGATCGCCAACAAGCTGGGGATCAGCTACACGACCGTGCGCACGCACATCCGCAGCCTCGGTAGCAAGCTGGGCGTGCACTCGAAGCTGGAAGCGATCGTCAAGGCGCGCGAGCTGGCCCTGGTCGAGTAGCCCTTCCCCATTCATGGGGAAGTACCCGGCGAAGCTGGGGGATGGGGCCGCGCCGCCCTGCAGCCCCTCCGGCCCTTCGGGCCACCTCCCCACGAATGGGGAGGAGTTACTACGCTCCGCTGACTCTCCGCCTGCCCGCGCCGCGGCCCAGAATCCGGATCGGCGACGGCTGGTCCTCTTGCCGCCAGCGTCGCAGAGTCTTGCGTCGCCGCTTGTCCTCGTACAGGTCAGTATCGGCCGCCTGGTAGACGGCCTCCCAATCCTCGCCCGCGGCCCACGCGGCGATCCCGACGCTGACCTCGACGTGCTCCGGCGCGCGCATCCCCAGAGCGGCGTGGTCGACCGCGCGGCGGAGGCGGGTCGCCACGTCGCGGGCGCGATCGATGTCCGTCTCAGGCATGGCGACCGCAAACTCATCGCCGCCTACCCGCGCGCACAGGTCGGATGCACGGACCACGCGCAGGAGCTGTTGAGCCACGAGCCTCAACGCGCCGTCACCCGCGCTGTGCCCGAGCCGATCGTTGATCCGCTTCAGGTTGTCGAGGTCGATCATCATCAGGGACAGCCGGCGATTGTGTCGCTCAGCCAGCGCCACCTCGCGCTCCATCACCCTCTCGAACTCGCGCCTGTTGGCAAGGCCCGTCAGGTGATCCGTGCGCGCCTCGCTGGCGAACTGTCGCGCGCGATCGATCGCAATCGCGGCCTGGTCGGCAACCGCGGCCATGAAGAGAAGGTCGGACGCGCCGAAAACGCGATCGCCCATCGTGCCCACCGTCATCATGCCGACGGTCCGGCCGCGTACGCGCAGCTGGGCCCGCAACGCGTTCCACTCCTTGCCCGAGACGCGATCGACCTGCGACTCGGAACGTCCGAGCGCCGACGCCCAGGCCTTGACATGCGGCCCGGCCTGTCGAGCGAAATCGTCGACCTGATCTGGATCGAGCCCCACCGTGTGCGCCAGCTTGTATGCGGAGCGCTCGCGCAACCACATCGCGCCAGTGCTCAAGCGGAGGGCGGCCAGCGCTTCGACAAGCGCGACCTCCGCTGTCTCCATCAGGTCGAGTGAGCGACTCATAGCCGAGACGATCGCCGCCAGCCCGTACATCTCACTCTCGCGAGCGCGGTGCTCCTCACCGACATGGTCGAGGTAGCCACGCGCGATCGCAGTCGTGAGACGCTCGGTCATGTCTTCGAGACGGCTCTGCGCGAGCGCGATTATCTCGTCGTAATGAGGCTGGCCCTCGATGGGACGGGACAAGAGCTCGATGGTCGCGCGGCGGTAGATGGCGAGCACGTCGATGAGCGATTCGAGCGGCAAGCCCTGTGCCGCCCGCAGCCGGCCGTAGTCGCGCGAGCGCTGCTCGAAGTCGGCCCAGGGCAGCTCGACGTCGCTGCGAAGCGAAGCCAGAAGCATGTCGATGAATCCGGCCGACGTGGTGACGAGATCCTCTCCGGTCTGCTCGCTGAGCGTGATCAACTCGGGCGAGCGGGCTCGGACGACCTCCATCGCCTTACGTCCGCTTTCTCTTGAGTCGACTCCGAGGCCGCTTGCCAAGGTGCCCAGCACGTCGACCGCGTAGCTCCCGCCCGACTCTGCCCCTGGATCCATCCTTCTAGGAAACGTTGCGGGGCGGGGGTACACCTGCTACCTCAAGTGAGTTAGGCAAAATCCGCCCATCCGTACGGCGACCGGAATGGCCCCCGTGGCCGAAAGTTAGGGCCAGGTGAGCGAGGGACTCACCAACTCACGGAGGGTGAAGGAACCACTATGGCGGAGCCGATCTCGGCATCGAGCGCCGGTGAGGTGCGCGAAGGGCCAACCACATACGAAGCCGGCAACGAGGCGGACTTCGAACGACTCTATCAAGCCTCGTACGGCAAGATCCTCGGCACGTTGACCGCGATGCTCGGCGACCGGGCCGCGGCGGAGGATTGCGCCCAAGATGCATTCGAGCGCGCGTACAAGAAGTGGGCGAGCTGGCAGCCGATCGCGCCGGCCGAAGCCTGGGTACACAGGATCGCGATCAACGCCGCAGTCTCGTACCAGCGCAAGATGCGGCTGCGCGAAGTCGGTGAGGTCATTCGCCGCCTGGGCCGGCCGGGCCTCGCGCCCGACCCCCAGGAGGTCGTGGAGCACCGTGACCTGGCCACCGCGCTGGCCAAGCTGCCGCCGAAGCAGGCGGCGGCGATCGTGCTCCGCCACTATCACGGGTACACGAACCGCGCGATCGCGCAGGCCTTGGGGATTCCGGAGCGGACCGTCGCCTCGAGGCTAGCCGTCGCGAAAGAGCGGCTCCGCGTGATGCTGAAGCACTCGTACGGACCGCAAGCAGACCTCGAGCCCGCCACCGAGCGTGGTTTCGCGGTAGCCGACTGACAAGAAAAGACAACCAGGAAAATCTCTAAGGGCCCGGCAAGCGCCGGGCCCTTCTATTCTTCTGTTCTGTCGGCGCAGAAGTCAGGCTGCTTGCGGACGGCTTTCCGGGCGAAGCTTCTTCAGGAGGCGGACGAGGCGCCGTCGCGCCGATGTCCACTCTCGCTCGGCGCCGCGCAGATCTTGCCGCCGCTCGTACCGAGGCGCGTTCGCATCGGCGCAGATCTGACACCCGCAACCGTGCCCGGTGTCCGGTAGGCGGCGGCCTTGCTTGTCGAACCTGGCTTGCATCCTTTCCGGTTTAGCAGTGCGTACCGGGCAGGTACCAGGCGGTCTGCCCGTGGCATTTGGCAGTGATCAGCCCGGCCGGCTGGCTGTACCACTCGTTGGGCAGATGCAGGGCGCCGAGGGCGTCTTGCATGAAGCGGTGCCACATGGGCGCCGCGATGTAATAGCTGTCCGAGTTCTTCGTCATCTTCATCCGCCAGTCGGCGTTGCCGCCCCAAACGGCGGTCACGATGTGCGGCGTGAATCCGACCGTCCAGGCGTCAGCGAAGGAGTCCGACGTCCCGGTCTTCACCGCCACTCTGCGACCGGGGAGCGTGAGGAGAGAGTTGTGGCCGAAGATCATCGCCCGGTTGTTGTCGTTGGACATGATCATCTGCATGATGTACGCCACACGCGCATCGAGGACCCGCTTGCCGGGGTCTGCCGGGTGGGAGTAGATGACCTGGCCCGTTGACGTCGACTTGACCATGTTGATCGCGTATGGCTGGCGAAGAAGTCCCTGCGTGGCGAGGACCGAAGCGCCAATCGCCATCTGCAAGGGGGTCTCTCCGTATCCACCGAGGGTCAGCGACGCGCCGTAGCTGTTAGGCGGGTCGTTGGTGGTGAACAGAGGGTTGCCATAGGCATCGACGCCGTGCTGCTGGTACGGCGGCGCACCCATGGCGCGCGCCATCTGCACGACACTGGCGACTCCCACGCCAAGCTCGACCTTGACCGCGGGGATGTTCAGCGAGTTGCCCATGCACGCCTGCAACTGACAGGTGCCGTGGGTCTTGCCATCGTAGTTCCGCGGCGTATAAGACTCGGTCGATCCAGGCTCGCGATAGGTGAACCTGCTGTCGCGGATCGGTGTCGTCATCGTGAACTTCTTGCTGGCGATGGCTGCGGTGTACGTGTAGATCTTCATCGACGACCCTGGGTTGCGCGGAGGCCATACCGCGAGGTTGTACTGACCGCCATATGCGTTCGGGTTCGCGGACCCGACCATCGCGATGATCGCGCCGGTCGTTGGATCGAGGGACACCAATGCGCCCTGCGTGACATTTCGATAGCGAAGCTTCGCGATGTTCTGGCTCACGTCGCGCTGCGCGAGGTCTTGCAGCCTGGGGTTGAGCGTGGTTACGACCCGCATTCCCCCGCTGTATGTCGCTTCCGCCCCGAACTGGTTGATCAGAATGCTGGTCACGTAGCGCACGAACGACGGCGCGACGGCCTGGTTCGAGGGCATGAACATGTGCGCCGGAGGCGATAGGTCCTCGACGAACGCCTTGGCCGCGTCGGCGGCGGTGATCTTGCCGTCGCGGATCATCGCGTCGAGCACCGTCTTCTGGCGCTGCTTGGCCGACGTCCAGTTGACCAGTGGGTTGTAGATCGTCGGTCCGCGGATGATCCCGGCCAGCATCGAGGCTTGCGCCAGGTCCAGCTTGCTGGTCGTGGTGTGGAAGTAAATCTTCGACGCGGCCGCGGTGCCCCACGCGGTGTTGGCGAAAAAGACGCTGTTCAGATACCACTCGAGGATCTGGTCCTTCGTGTACTTGCGCTCGATCTGGAACGCGAGCAGCGCCTCACGCATCTTGCGGTCGAGCGTCGCGTCGTTGCCGACAAGGCGCAGCTTCACCAGCTGCTGGGTGATCGTCGACGCGCCCTCGGCGTTCGAGTGCGTCCGGAGGTCGACGATCGAGGCACGCACGATGCCCTGTGGGTCGATTCCCGGCTCCGAGTAGAAGTTACGGTCTTCGATCGAGATCACTGCCGCGGGCAGGAGGCTGCCCATCTGGGACAGCGGCTCGAAGTACGCCTGATAACCGGGCGGGTGAAGGTCGGCCAGCAGCGTCGTGTTGTCCGCCGCGTAGATGAGCGTGTCCTCGGGGGTCGCTGAAGTCACGGCGTCCGGGTCAGGCAATTTGTCGGCGAAGGCGACATAGCCTGGCGAGGTCACTAAGAGGCTGGGCACGGCGATCGCGACCAGTGCGAACACGCGCAGAAGCCAGCTGGCGGGTCGTGAAACCTTGAAGCCGGGTTCTAGCACTTGCGACGCGCTGGCGCGTCGCCTCATGCCGTTCGGCCTAAGAGGCCAGGCGGTCTGTCTGCGGTGGTTCAGCGGCATCGTGTTCCCCCCTCGGCGGTTGGGTTGGGCCGGCGGTCAAGGGGCCGTACCACCCGATCGACTGAGCGCTGAGCAGCGCCTGGATGTCAATGACCTGGTCCGGCACGAACGCCTGTGCACGCAGTCCTCGGCGAGTGGCCCGCGCCGAGCGGACTGCATGGTTGGCATTGACCGCGAGGCCTCCAGCCAGCCCACGGACAGCGGGCTCCCCGGCGGCTGAATACCAGGCACGCGCGGCAAACTGCAGATGCGCGGCGGCATCGCGCAGCGACTCGAGCCGGGCTCGCGAGCCGACGCGTCCGGCGTCAGCTGCGTGAGCCAGACGCCGCGCCTCGCGCGGCAGCAAGACGTTGTGGATCCAGATCGACATGTCGACCGTCCGCGAGAACACCGCGGCGACAAGCACCATGGTGGCTGCCGCAAGCCGGCGGTCGACCGCGAGAAGAGGGGCGGATGATGCGCGCCCAATGGCGGGAGTCGATGCCACCGGCACGGGCATCTCCATCCACTCTCCGAGGCGGACGCGCGGCTGACCGACCCGGGCTCTGCGAATGGAACGGAGCAACATAAGCGCGAAGAGGTCGCCGCCGGCGACGATGATGAGCCACGTCGCGATCAAGAAGCGGTGCGCCGAGATCCAGGCGCCGACCCCGCCAAGCAGCAGGCCAAGAATCGTGTTGATGACCTGGTCGGTGGCCCAGACGACCGACGTCGTCAGGTTGCGAGCGTTCTCAGAAGTGACACTCGAAAGACCGATGGCGCAGGCGGTGATCAGCGCGACCCAGAGGAGGACCTCGACCGGCCTGGGGATCGACCTCCTGATCGGGGGAACAAAGGTCGCCGCCACCATCCCGGTAAAGAGAGCAATCGAAAACTGGAGCAGCAGCGGCATTTCCACGCCAAGAGAACGCGCTCGGCAACACGAGTATTGGCCGGCCCGGTCGCGGGCGCGTCCCTAGCGTGCGGAAACAAGGCTGCAAGCGGTCGCCGCGGGAAATCGGGAGGCGAGGAGTTGTTCACATTAGGGTCCCGATGCGTTGTCTGGATGGCGCGGACGCTGACCCGCTCGGCGTCCACGCCCTCGTTTGGGGTTTTCACGATGGCAGTGCTTTTGATCATCCTTCTAGCGACCATCGGGCTTTCTGTGAGGGCCGGTCTGTACGGCCGGTCGTGGCGCATCGCCGACACGGAGACCACCGAGGACTCGTGGCTTATGGAGGCTTGCGCGCGAACTTTCGTCCTGGTACTGCTGTCACTTCTCGGCCTGCTGGCCCTGGGCGTGATGTACGGAAACGTGCTGGGCGCGACCAACGTTTCCAACCCATGACGCGGTAACGCCGGCCTCCTCTACGTTGTACTTAGCAGAAGCAGCCCACCTGCCCCGGGCTGCTTCGGACTTGCTGGGCGTCCCTCGCGAGCTTCGCGAGGTGTAAAACACCCCCGGTTGGGCCGGCTTCAGGCCAATTGACAATGCTTGAAGCTAATTAACCCTGCGGCAGTGGGTGTACCGCTATGAGGTGAGTAGCCTGCCCTCCGTCATCTCGCGCCCCCGGGACTGGGTGTGCGTCGAACGGGGGTATCGGGAGTGCAGCTACTACAGGGGCTTCTGTCGGATCTCCGTTCACGCCCCAAGCGGCATCTCGGGCTTGCGTTCATCGCGGTCTCCAACCACATCACAGTCGTCGTCCTGGCCGCAACTCCGACCGTCCTCGCCGTGCCCGCCCTCAACCCGACCCAGTCTGCCTGCTCGATCGAAAATTGCATCAATGCGGTCGCGGTCGAAAGCGACGCCCGGTTGAGTCTGCCGGCAGGCCATCCGCAATGCGAGGAGTCCGGTCCCACCGCCGCATGCGAGGTGGAGGGCGCGGCCGCCGACTCGGTACCCGGCACCCCGGCCGTGCCGGAAGGACAGTCGGCATGTCCGTCGACCGATGTCAAACCGGTGCCCACGACGCCGGCCGCGTGCAGCGACACGTTGTTGCCGCCAATCGCACCAGCACGCTCCAGTGGAGATCCGGCCCTGATCGTGATGCCGAGCGTTCCGGCTGCCTCGTTGGGAGCGCGACTAACATCGCGCCTGGAGCTCACCGCCACCGCGGACACGCTCCGCTCGGGCAGGCAAGTGGTTCTCACCGCGACTGCCAGCGCCAGCGTCACCTCGACCGGGACCGCCATCGAAATCTTCGACACCACCTCCGGGACCCTGATCGCCGCATGCGGTCAGGGCAACCAGTGCGCGGTGGGCTACACGGCAATTTCGGGCGTCCACGACTTTGTCGCCTTTATCACCCCGCCGATGGTGTCTCCTCCGGATGAAGCAAGCGCGTTGGAGTCCAACCACAGCACCGTGGGATGGCTGGACAGCGCGGTGACCGCCAGCGCCGCCATCGTCGGCCGCGACCAGGCCATCACCATCACCGCCACTTCGACCATCGATGTCGCGCAGGGCGGCCGTTGGCTCGAGATCTATGACCTCACCGCCGGATCGCGGATCACGTACTGCAGCCGCGGCACAAGCTGCTCGACTGTCGTCAAAGAGACGAAAGGTGGCGTCCACCAGATCGTCGGTTACGTCACGGGAGAGCCGGAAGCCGTGTCTGCGCCCATCGGTCTGACCTGGCTTGACGTCAGCCTCTCGGCGACCACGGTCGGCCCGAAGGTCGACGGTACCGTCTATCTCAAGGCGGTCACCAACACCGACCTCACCGACACTCCCTGGGTCGTGGGCATCTACGACGACCAGGGACACCTCGTCGACCACGCGTGCAAGACCGGCAACACATGCTCGGTGCAGGCATCGGTGTCCGGACAGACCACGCCGAAATACACCGCAGTCGTCGGCGTGTTGCCGGAGGCCATACCCACCGCCAAGAGCAACGTTGTGCAGAAGGCGCCGGCCGCGCCGGCTCTGGTCGACATCCAGGCCAAGTCGGCCGCCATTGAGCCCACACACCTGCTGTGGGGGGTCGATTCCTGCAAGCCGTTCATCGGCGGAGGGCAGAACCTCTACAACGCCGTCGTCCGTTCCCTGGGGACTCCCGATTTCTGGGGCCGGTACCTGACGAACACGGTTTGTCCCGGCATCAGCTCGACCGAGATCGCACTGGCATCAAGCCACCACATGGGGATTCTGCCGATCTACAACGACTACAACTGCTCCGCCGTCGTCTCCTACGCGACCGGCCACCAGTACGCTGTCGAAGCCGCCGCTGCGGCAAACCGGCTGGGCATCCCGGCGGGCCGGCTGCTCGCGATCGACATCGAGCCGCCCGGTCCGGCATGCCCGGGCGCGGGAGGCGTTGATGGAGGCTTCATCGAGGGCTGGTATGACGGTGTCCACGAGGCAGGCTATGTGCCCGTCTACTACGGCAATGGGACCGCCGGCACCGAGTTCGCCAGAGCGTGGTGCTCGACCGTGGCTAGTCTGCCCAACGTGGCGGCCGAGTCGGCCATCTGGTCCTTCGAGCCGTCGTTGCTGGGCCGCTACTACAAGGCCAAGGCCCCGAACTTCGCCCCGTACAAGCCTGGCTGCGCAGGCAATGTCGAGGCCTGGCAGTACATGCTCAGCGCCGGATCAAACGTCGACGTCGACCAGGACGAAGCGCTTTCCACCCTGCCCCTGTGGTACCCGGTGACGGCTTCCTGAGCTGGAATACCTCCCCCTGCAGCGCCCGGGTGGCCAAAACCATCCGGGCGTTTTCATTCGCGGACCCGCTTTAACACTTTTAACCAAGGGGACTTGTCAAATGGAACGCAGGGACACCGATATCGAGCGCGATCCGGTGACCGGCCGCGAGCACGAGCACCGGCGCGTCGTCAGTAATGAACCCGTCATGCCCGCATCCAGCTCCGAGGTCGTGAGCACGATCAACCCAGGGCGCCGCGCGATGGAACTGATCTATCTCGTCTTTGGCGTGGTCGACGGCTTGTTGTTGATCCGCGTCGTCCTGAAGCTGCTCGGCGCCAACACGACCGCAGGCTTCACCCAGTGGGTCTATGGCGTCACGAACGTGCTGCTGGCGCCGTTCCACAACCTGCTGCCGACCATCGGCAACGAGCAATCGCAGCTCGAGATGTCGGTCGTGGTCGCGATCCTGGTCTATGCGCTGATCGGCTGGGCGCTCGCCCGCCTGATGGAGATCATCTTCTCCCGTGACATCACGGTCGCGCGGAGAGGGTTCTTCTAAAAACCCAAGCTTGGTAGGCCCTCTCCCCCTCGGGGGAGAGGGCCAGGGTGAGGGGCAGAGGTAGAAGGTTTACCCCGCTCGGAGACCCGGCGCGGCGGCCAGGTCGCGGATGTCCTGGACTTGGCGGGTGATCCAGCGCGCGATATCGTTCGTCCTCACGACCTCCCGCGCCCCCTCGTTGCGGCGACGCTTCTCGTCGATGCCCATCACGATCGCCTGGTGCATTGCGTTGGCCGTGGCATCGATGTCAAACGGGTTGACCGAGAGCACGTGTGGGTGCAGCTCCTCGTGCGCGCCGACGTTCTCGGAAAGGACGATCACGCCGTCGGACCGATTGACAAGCGCGCCCTCTTTGGCCACCAGGTTGAGCCCGTCGTAGACGGAGTTCACGAGCAGCACGTCGAAGTTGCGCATCGCAGCCATCGCCTTGCGCACGCTCTCCCCCAGCTCCAGACGCACGGGCAGCCACCCCTGCGCCCCGTACTGGGTGTTGATCCGCTGCACGACCTGCCGCACCTTGCGGACGTAGTGGCGATACGCCGCGACGTCCTGGCGCGACGGCTGAAGGAAGGCCCAGAACTGCACGCGTCCCTTCAGCTCCGGGTGATGCGCGAGGAGCTTCTCGTAGGCGAGGAAGCCGCGGACGATGTTCTTCGACGGGTCGGTGCGGTCGATGCGCACGATCAGGTGCTCCGGCCGCCAGTCGCGAAGCTTGCGCTCTTCGACCATCACGCCGTGTGAGTACGAGAGCCGAGTCATGCTCGCGACGTCGATCGAAATGGGATACGCGCGCGCGTAGACGACGCGGCCGTCGATCAGCACTGCCCGCTCCCGCTCGTCCACCGCGAGCCCGAGGTTCTCCTCGCAGGTCATCAGAAAGTTGCGCACGTCGAGGCTCGTCTGAAATCCGACGATGTCGCACCCCAGCAAGCCCTGCACGATCGCGTCGCGAATCTCGCGTGGAAGCACTTTCCAGTACTGCGGCGTGGGCCAGGGAATGTGGACGAAGTGCTGGATGATCGCGCCGCTCAACTGGTCGCGGACCAGCTTGGGCACCAGGTACATCTGGTAGTCGTGGACCATCACGAGCGGCCTGCCCGGCAGCCCTCGTGCCACCTCGACCACCTTGCGCGCAATCTGCTTGTTGACCTCGACGTAGCCGTTCTTCCACGCGCGGTGAATGCGCCCGTTGATCACGGGCTGGTTGGCGAGGTCCCAGAGGTAGTGCTGCACGAACCACAACACAGGGTTCGAGATGACCGAGTAGTGCTGCTCGTACTGCTCTGGCGTGGGCGTCGCGTAGTGCAGGCGCGTCGTGGTCCGGATCAAGGGCGCGTTCCATGTGGTGCCGTGCTGCTCGATCAGGGCGCGCTCGCTAGCCGTTCGTGCGCAGGCCACCCAATCGGCCCCGGTGACCTCGGCGAACGTCAGCAGAGCCGTGATCACGCCGCCGGCCCCGCGCGTGAAGCCACCTTCCGGACGCGGCTCATGCGGGGCGCGGTTCGCGACCACGATCGCCGAGCTGTGCGGCAGCGTACGTGTCACATAGCCGCGCAGCGAAGTGCCCGGCCGGCGCCGCTCGACGCTGTCCAGGAACGGGCTGTCAGGTTCGTTCATCACAAGCATCACGAGGGTGTGGGCTGCGCTTGTGCCTGGGGTGACGGAGAGGGGTTGGGCGAGGGGGACGGCGAGGGGACGATGGAAGGCAACACGCTCGGCAGGGTCGAAGGCGAGCTGCTGGGCGACGGGGTCTGCGGTGACGATGACGGCGTGGGCGATGCGGTGCAGGCGCCGGGCAGGAATGGGTCTTTGGTGTCGCTGCCACAGCCGATCGTGATGCCCGCGGGCTTCGGGTACCAATCGCGCATGGTCGGCGGCAGGTTGTTGATGAAGCGCTTCATGATCGTCAGCCCGACGTTCTCACCGTAGGCTCTGATGAGCCCTCCTCCGCCGTTCGGCGCCGTGTTGCCCACCCAAACGCCGATCACGATGTCGGGGTTGTAGGCCATGATCCACGAGTCCGGGATCCCGCCCTTACCGTTGTCGCTGGTCCCTGTTTTGCTCGCCATCTGGCGGTTCCAACCGAAGCCCCACGTGTTCTGGTAGTTCCTCAGGACGTCTGACATCAGGTACGCCTCCGCGTGGGTGAGCACGGTGGTGCTGTTGCCGCTGTACTTGAACGCTGCGTGACCACTCGAGTCGTCGACCTCTTTGATCACGTTGAGGTCGACCCGTTGACCCTGGTCGGCGAACGTCTGATATCCCTGCACGTGCTCGTAAAGCGTGACGTCGCTCGCGCCGATGGCGGTTGACAGGTAAGGCTGGAGCTGGCTCTTGATGCCCATCGCGTGCGCGAGGTCGACGACGTTTTGCATCCCTTCCATCTGCCCAACCTCGACCGCCGGGATGTTCCGGGAATAGAGGATGGCGGTGCTGGCCTTGATGTCGCCCATACCGCCGTTGTCGAAGTCGCGCGGCTTGTAGCCGTTGAAATCGGTCAGGTGGTCGTGGAGGATGGTCGCCCACGTGATCTTGTGATCGCGCAGCGCGGCTTCATAGACATAGGGCTTGAACGAAGAGCCAGGCTGGCGCTTCGAGCGGACGACGTCGAACTGGCCGCCGATGGAGTTGTTGGCGTAGTCGGCCGACCCGACCCACGCCAGGATCTCGCCGTTTCTCGGGTCGGCGGCGAGCAACGCCGAATTGTTGACGTTCATGTCCGCGAGGGCGCGCACGCCGTTGGCGACCGCGCTCTGCGCGTTCTGCTGGACGCCGAGGTCGAGCGTCGTATGGACGACGATGCCGCCCTGCTGGATGGCGGCTGAACCAAACATGGTCTCGAGGTCGGAGAGCACGTAGTCGACGAAGTGCGGCGCCTTGCTCTGCCGGGCGCTCGCCTGGATGTGGAGCTCCTTTTTGATGTCCTCGCCGGCTGCCTTGTCGGCGTCCGCCTGGCTCAGCGCGCCGGTCGAAACCATGCCTTGCAGGACGTAGAGCTCGCGCTGCTGTGCGTCGTCGTAATGGGTCACAGGATCGTAGGCGGTGGGGGCCTGGATGAGACCCGCCAGGAACGCGGCCTGCGCGGGCGTCAAGTCCTTCGCGTCTTTGTTGAAGTACGTGCGGGCGGCAGCGCCGACGCCGTACGCTCCATGCCCGAAGTACACGCGGTTCATGTACATGCCGAGGATCTGGTCTTTCGAGTAACGCTGCTCGAGCGCGATCGCGAGCACCATCTCCTGGACCTTTCGTGTGAAAGACTTCTGCGGCGTGAGCAGCTGAATCTTCACCAGCTGCTGGGTGATTGTGCTGGCGCCTTCGTTGAAGCCCCGCGACGTCAGGTCCACCCACGCCGCCCGTGCGATCGACGCGGGGTCGAGCGCTCCGTGGTTGTAGAAGTTGCGGTCCTCGGCCGCGAGCACGGCCTTGGCCGCATACGGTCCCATCTGCTGGAGCGTCAGCGTGACGTGGTAGTGGCCTGCCGGGCTCCAGTCCTCGATCAGCTTGCCGTTGCGGTCGAGCACCATGACGTCGCCGGCCGCGAGCACGTTCTGGCTCGGGTCGGGCAGGTCCTTGACCGCCCACAGGATGTAGAGGGTCGTGGCGAGGAGCAACGCGCCAACACCCGCGGCGATCCAGATCTTCTGTGCCCAGAGCCAGACGATTGGTCGGAGCCAGAGAGGATGCTGCTGGTGGCCACGCGCCACCGGACTGCTGACCACCCCTTCGCGCTCCTCCTCCGAGCGCTCGTCTGGGCGCCGATGCGCCGCGTCTGGAGCGCTACGTCAGAGACAACGTTCGGTTATCTGGCGCTACTCGGCGGAGCCTGGCTATCCGAACTCGACCGCAATATAGGCCCGGCCGTCGGAACGGACGGCCCACGCGGTAGCGATGTAGTGGTACGGACCGAGGATGTTCGCCTTGTGCTCCGGGCTGTTCATGAACATGGTGTTGAGCTGCGAGTCGTTGATCCCGCCCGACCACCAGCCGATGTTCTCACCGACCTGACGGCCGAGATGACAGGTGAGGTCGCGGCTGACCCCGTCGTAATGCTGGAACGCGACACCAGGAGTGGCAAGCTTGGCCGCCTCGGCGCGGGCCACTGTCGCCAGACACGAGCTCCAGGTCAGCGGTCCCAGGTGGTAGCGCGCGCGGTCTTGGTTGATCAGCGCCTGCTGGGTCGATCCGACGACGATCGATGGCTTGGGCGCAGGCTTGGGAGCGGGCTTGGGAGCGGGAGCCTGTTGCGTCGCCGGCGGGTTCGAGGTGACCGCCTTGACGGGGAGCGGCGTGGGGCTCGGGGAGGGGAAAAGGCCTTGGGGCAGGGCGTAGCCGTAGCCGGTGCCACCGCCCGGCTGGACCTGCGCGACCGTGACAGGACGCGCCGGGCCGGCCCCGGGCCGCACTCCCGCGACGGCGACCGTGCCGATGACCGCGACCGCTACAAGCCCCCCGAGCAGGCCGAAAACTCGCATGGACCGGGGAGTCTGACGCCGGGCGGCCGCTTAACTTGTGCGGGGTGAGGTTAAGGCTTGTAAAAGATTGCTTCCTCCCGAACAGGTAGCTTTCTGCCGGAAGGTTGCCTATTCCGGGAGGCGGCTGTTCAGGCGCTCGAAGGCGAGCACGAGGAAGGCCTCGGCGGTTCGCTCCCAGCCGGCGTTCTGGGACCACATCGCCGCCATGGCTCGCAAAGCGAGCTGGAGCGCCTCGTAGAGCCCGAAGCGCTGCATGGTCGCGTCCGGGCGCCTCTCTCGATATCGGTTGAGGAAGCTCGCGCGCACCTCCTCCGCCGCCACCGACTCCTTCCAGTCTTCAGGGGACGAGGGGATGAGGTAGGCACAGAACTTGCCCAGGTCGTAGCTGGTCTCGGCAAGGGCAAAGTAGTCGAAGTCGATCAGCGTGTACTCGTCATTGTGGTAGATGAACTGGTCGTACTTCAGGTCGCCGTGCGTTGGCAACCACTCTTCGTGCTCGACCTTGCGCACGCGATCGCGCATGTGGGTGACCAGGTCTTTGAGGAGGAAGTGGCCGACAGGCAGCACGTAGGCAAATTGCTGGACCACCCGCTCCAGACGATTCAGCTCGTACTCGATCTTGATGATCTGGTCGGCCTCGACCCCGGACTCGTGGATCACCGCCAGGGCGTCCGCCGCAGCCCCACCGGCCATCATGAACTCGGTTTTGCCCCGGTTCCCGCCCACGGGGCGACCGCGCACTCCTTCCTCGAGAAGCAAGCCCATCTCCTCGATGAATCCGAGCGGGCGCGGGAGGCTCAGCATCCCTGGGTAGCGCGCGGCGGCTTCCCACAGGCCGTTCACGACCCGAAACGTGCGCAGCCCACGCCCGCCAGGTTGCGCCTTGCCATAGATCTGGTTCGTCGCTCCTTCGTTGTCGATCGTGTAGCGGAGGATGGCGCCGACCTCGGGCACGTAGCGCACGCGCTCGATCTCGATCTGGCCGGCGGTGGCGAGCATCTGGACTGGGTCATCCAGGCCGAACAGCGAGGACGACATCCGGATGGGATCGTTGGCCAGCGGAAGGTTCGGCATGGCCGGGTCGTAGGGGTAGAACCAGTAGGCGTGCTGGGTCTCGTGAAAAAGGACCGGGTAGCCCAGGCCGTCGACCGGGTCGCAGACCTTGCCGTTGCCATCCCGAGCCAGACGGGCGCTCAGCCTATCCCATGCCTCGTCGTTGAGGGCGCCCTTGGTCACCAAACGGAGGTTGCGCTCCTCCTCGTCCTTACTAATGTCGACGCTGAAGAGCGCCCAGTACGTGTCAGGAGGCTCGAGCCGCGTGCTCCGCCGGCGGATTTTGCTGACCTCCCAACCCGATCCGGCCAGCACGTCCTGCATGAAAGCGGCCACCGAGTCCCTGCTCGTTGCGGCGTCCATGGTTACTCGGGATGCGGTTGGCGTTTCCAATTCGAAGCGTATTGCCCAACTAGGGAACGCTGAGCGGGGCGTTCTGCGACATATCCCCGGGGCTGCGGGGTTGGTGTCCAGAATGGCGGCGAGGCAATTCGCTCACTTATCCATGTGGAGGTGGGCATTTGGAAGCGTTCGGCGAATTCCTGGCCAGTCGCCCCGTGTTAGGACGGCGGCTGGCGCTAAACGGATTCGTCCTGATGGCCGGACTCCTTCTCATGCTTGCTCGCACGTCTCCGGCTCTGGCGTCCGACAACGGACACGGCCAGGGCAAAGCACAAGATCATACGAGTGCTTCCGCGGTCGCTCAGCGCCATGACAGCCAGTCGGCGCACAACGAGCAGACCGTCGGCGGGGACGGCGACGGCAAGAAGGGGAAAGGCAAGGGCGAGGGCGGGACTGGCAGCGGCAGCCATACCAACGGCAGCAGCGGCCATACGAGCGGGAGCGACAAGACCGGCGGCACCAGCAACGCGGCGGTAAAGCCAACGGTCAGCTCGGGCGACAGCTCGGCGGCGAAGGCCTCGGGCAGCTCGAGCAGCGACGCGCACGCGAGCGGAAACGCGCACGCGAGCGCCGACACCAGCGTCCACGCGAGCGGCAACGCGCACGCGAGCGCCGACACCAGCGTCAACGCAAGCGGTAACGCTCACGCAAGCAGCGACACCAGCGCCCACGCGAGCGGCAACGCTCACGCGAGCAGTGACACCAGCGCGCACGCGAACAGCCACGCAAGCGACAGCGCGAAGAGCAGCGGCGACGGCAAGGCCAACGTCAGCAACAAGGCCAAGGGCAATGCAGCCGCCACCACCGACGCTTCCGGAAAGTCCAAGGAAAAGGACGAAGAAGGCAACGCCGACTCCCGCGGCGACGTGGCGGGCGGCAAGTCGGGCAATGGCGACGACCGCGACAAGGTGACGGCCAAGGGCAATGACAAGCACGAGGCCGACTCCGACGGCGAGAGCACCGGAGCCAGCACCGGCAACACGACTGGCAGCACCGCGACTACTGGGAGCGCGGGCAACGCCAGCACCGCCTCGGTGGGCGCGAGCACCGGCAACACGGCCGGCAGCGCAGCCTCCGGCACCAAGTCGACCGGCAGCGGTCAGGAGAAGAGCACGGGCGCCTCGGTGGGCGCGAGCACCGGCAACACCGCCGGCAGCGCGGCTTCGGGCAGCACGGGCAACAACCAGAGCACCGGCGCCTCAGTCGGCGCGAGCACCGGCAACACGGCCGGCAGCGCGGCTTCGGGCAGCACGGGCAACAACCAGAGCACCGGCGCCTCAGTCGGCGCGAGCACCGGCAACACGGCCGGCAGCGCGGCTTCGG